>Ga0326728_10001140_pt1 | contig 95931 bp, 78 predicted proteins | sample MB3enrmetagenome_FD_207602 | JGI IMG/M metagenome (GOLD analysis project Ga0326728, IMG submission 207602) | Lab enriched peat soil microbial communities from McLean, Ithaca, NY, United States - MB31MN | ecosystem: Environmental > Terrestrial > Soil > Wetlands > Peat | place: USA: New York...
CTGCGTCTTCCGACGTAACTTCGTCATGGTGGTCTCCTCTCCCGGTTAAGGTTGCCTACCCAGACTTTACGGTCTGCTGGGTAGGGGAGCCACCACCTAAATTTCAACTACGCGCGGGACAATTTCTGCCGTACCCCTGGGGGGATTCCAAAGTTTCCGTACCTACATCCTCGGATCGCACCTGTATGACGCTGGGCTTTCCACCGTTTGTTGCCGCAAGGATTCGCTAAAATCCAAATCATGGGAGAAGACAACAAAACCGTTTTCCCGAGCAAAACCCATGATTTCAAAATCTCTGGCGTTGGCTTTCCCGACATCCGACCAGTGGACCGCTTCATGCCCAGCCTGGCCGAGCACCACGGCCCATCGGGGCGAAAGGTTCATGTCGATCAACAGTTTCATGCGTTCGCCAGCAGAACCTCGCCTTCCTCGGAACGCCAAGCCGCGTACTTCAAGGCCTGCAGGACATCTTCGGACTCAAGGTAAGGATAGTCAGCGAGGATTCTATCGACGCCAAACCCAGAACCCACCAGCCCCACGATGGTTCCAACCGTCACACGCATGCCACGGATGCAGGGTTTCCCCCCCATAACATCCGGCTGCTGAGTAATGCGATTCAAGTCATTCATAGGAACCTCCAAATACTATCCTCGGCCCTTTGGGGCGCCTTTTGCAAGGAGGCTTAGGGGTGCCCCCCATTTTTTTGATGTACTACGCGCGGCACTTTCAGGTTCAACTGATCAGGTCATCGCCTTTCCTAAACCTTTCCAAAATTTCCGTTTTTGCCGTTTCCAACCATCCGCCCCAACCCAAATCAAAAAGCCCTCGCGCGGCCGGATTCTATTCCCGTTGCCGCACAAGGGTTTAAATTGGACTCCCAGACCGCTTATTTCCCCACCAGGCGTTTGGCTTCGACCATCAATGGTTGTTCAAACGCGCTGGCATAGGCGTCCAGCGTACTGGCCTTGATCTTAAGTTTGCGACCCACGGCATGCCAGTTGCTCACCACGTCGAAGACGTCGGCAAGAATGGCCTTGGCTTCCACGAACTTTAGGCCGAAACGGGCCGCCGCAGCGAGCGCGGCGTCTATGCCGGCTTCCCCTTGGTCCTCGGAAATGGCCGTCTTGCTCACGTGCACCCGGTCCATTTCAGGGACAGGATTGAGGTCGTAGGCTGGGGACAGCGCCCAACGGCCGGCCCGGCGCATCAAAAAGCCATGGTTGTGTAAGTGGTCGTCGTAATTGCTCGCCAACAAGGAAAAGACCAATCGCCGCCATAGTTCCTTCAGGTCCCCTGGCACGTTGTCCCCAAATTGACGGATGCCGTCAGCCAACTGGGTGTAGGCGCCGGATTCCCCCTGGGGAAGCCCTAGCAAGGTCGCGCCCGAAATGAAGGGTATCCGGCGGCCTTCGAAACGGTCAAAGCGCGTGATCACGGCAACAGACCGTACACCCACCGATACCAGCTGGTGCCGAGCGGTCTTGATACCCGCTTGCCCCGCCAAAGTCAGCGCCAGGATCTCGCCTGCGGCAATATCACGGGTATCGTCAGGCTTGGGGAACTTGGCGATGGCGAGCTGCTGATCGGCTAGGCTGACGGCGGCCTTGGGCCGGGCACCGCCCAGCGGCGAACCGGCGCCAAGCAGGAAAAGCAGGTCTTGCGCCGTCTCTTTCTCCCCGTGGATGGCTTCGGCGGCATGCAAAAGTTCTCCCAGGCGCACCAACGGCGGCAGGGCCCCGCTGGTGACGGCCCAAAACGGGCCGCCAGCATCCGCACGGAAACGTAGGGCCCCTAAGCGGGTAGCGTCGTCCAGCGCCACCACATAGTCGATATCCCGATAGGGCTTCTGGGCCAGAATCTTTTTGCGGACCGCCCGCTCGATCAGCACCCGGCCCCATCGGTCCGGGCCACTGTCATGGAGGGCGCCGAACAGCCCGGCGCTGTGATGCGGTCCCGGCTGCAGTGGCAGCGAAGTCGGATCAATGGCAAAGGCGCCGTCCCGCTTGAGCCAGTCAGCCGTGTATTCGAATGTCACGGCATTGCCCTGATCAGCAGGGTGCAAACGACCGACCAAAAAGGTCTCGTTCATCCAATCGATGTGGACTTCAAAGCTCATGATTTGACCCGCCGGATGCGCTGGGGAAGGCGGCGTTCGTCCAAAGCCAGCGCTAATTCGTCCGTTGACGGCGCGAACAGGCCAGCCAAACGGTCGTGGAGCTTAAAGATGAAAGCGGCGGTGGCCAGGGTACCAAGCGCCACTGAGGGATCCCCCCGCTCCAAGCGCCAAAGTGTGTCCCGGCTGACGAAGAGCCGAGCCGCCATGTCTTCCGTGGAAATGCCCCGCTTACGTCGCGCTAACGCTAAATCATGGCCCAGCTTGCGAAGCGCCGTGGTGGCTGGCAATGGAAGGGATCGTGTTTTTGGCATGGAGTTAGTGTCTTGTATATCCGATATTAAGTCAATTAATGTCTGTTATGTCAGATAATTCAGGAAGACGACTAAAGTATTTCAAATTCCAAAGTCTTTATTTCTGACCCTAAGACCGGTTCATTGCCCCCAAAGGGCATGTGCCTATCATTGAAGTATTTAACACCCACTGCCCGTAAGCAGCCATCAATGGCCATCCCATAGCAAAAGCCCCTGCTCCCTAGCGGCAGGGGCCACATCGGAAACAAGGAGCTTTTGGAGTTCTGGTTCAGCCTTATCCCCCCAGGAAAACGCTGAGCCCTGCTCGATTTGACCAGTGAGGGGTTTGAACCCTCGACCCACGGATTAAAATTCCGTTGCTCACGCAGTTTGTGGCTGAAATCCCCTCCGAATGGTCGAACCTTGTGGCTTGAAAAATTGGCCCTCCCCCTGAGGCGCCCCCAAAAAGCGCGAAAGCCGGGGCCCTTTCGGCACCCCGGCTTCCGTAAAGCGAACCACCCATTGACCCACCTTGGCGGGGATGACCTCGATCCGGACTCTTCCCGGTCCCGCCCCTCCGTGCGGAACCGTTCGGCAGGAGCGCCCGGACCGTCCCTTAACGCGTTACGGCCATCTTCACCACCACGGATCCGGTCCCCACGCCGTTATGGAGGGCCATCAACCGGAGATAGTACACGCCCTTCGGCAGGTGCAGCCACGCCTGCGGCAGGGCCAGATACTGCCAGTAGCCGATCTGGGGGCCCCAGGTATAGGTGCCCAACTGGTTCATGGCCACGGTGTAAAGCTCACCCTCCACCCCTTGGACCGGGCCCGCAAAATCCACCAGAATCCCGTAGGGGTTCGGGTTCGGCTCCGGCGCGGCCTGGATGATCAAAGGCGGGCCGTAGGGCGTCGGAGTTTTCACCGGTTTCCCGGAATTTCCCGACTCTTGCGTAGGCGTCGCGGTGAAGGTCGCCGATGGCAGTGACGTCGGCGTCCGGGTCACGGTCGCGGTGGCGCTGGGCCTTTGCGTCGCGGTGTCGCTGGGCGTCGACGTTCGGCTGGAGGTCACCGTCGGCTGCGGCGTGTTTGTCGCACTGGCCGCGGGGGTGTTCGTCGCCGTGGCCTGGCCGCTTGCCGTGGCGCTGGGCAAAGCGGTATTCGTGGCGCTGGGCTGGACCGTGTTCGTTGCCGAAGATTCCGGTGTCGCGCTCGGCTGGGCAGTGTTGTCCGGCGTCGCGGTGGCTTCGGGCGAAACCGGGGGAGTGATCGGCGACTGGATCACTTCCTGGGTCGGATCCTCGGTCGCTGTCGCCGTCGCCGGGGGAGCGGTCGGCAATTCCGTCGGGCTGGACGTTGCGCTCGGAACGATCGGGGTTACCGTGGCGACGATCGGGGTCGCGGTGGGCACGCTCGCCGTCGGCAGGGTCGTCGGTGAATCACTGACGCTGGGCTCTGTCGTCGGAGAATCGCTCATCGAAGGCAAAGCGGTCGGAGAATACGTTGCGGAAGGCAACGCCGTGAACGTTCCAGTCGCGCTCGGCTTGGCGGTGAAGGTGTCCGTGGCCGAAGCTTGCACCGTGAAGGTGGAGGTCGCCGTGGGCGTGGCCGTCCGCGTGGAGGTCGCCGTTAAGACCGTGGTGGGGCTGTACGTGGCGCTCGACTGCGGGCTGGAGGTCCGTGTCGCCGTCGGCACGGCGGCCACGGCGCTGTCGGCGACGAAGGTGCAGATGCTGTTCGCGGGCAGGGTGTAGGTGAATTGGTTGCCGCTCACCGTCACCGCGCTCTGTTGGGCGAGATTCGCGGAAGACGAAGTGATCCATGGATAAACCGTGCTCACGGTCTGGTCCGCATAGCTGAAAGCCTGGCTGGCGGAGCTGCCGCCCCCGTTGATGGCCACGATGACGATACGATTGACCGTCGTGCCGCTCTCGGTGGCCGTTCCGGTGTAGGCCGACACCTGGACATTGGTGGCCGGGTTTTCGGTGCAGGAAACCCGCATATAGCCCGGGCGGATGAACTTCGAGTAATTCCCCATCATGTACATAGTTGGCGTCTGGGTGCCGCCACTGGTGACCAAGCCTTCATCGTCGCTGTTGACGTTCACCAGCCACCAATAGCACCAGGCGTTGAAGCCCTCGTCGACGATGGACTTATGTAGCAGCTGGGCGTAATAGACGGCCCCGGAAATGGTGTTTTGGCTGCTGCCGCTGGTTTTCTCGGAGATTTCGGTGCACCACGATTGCACCGGATGGCCGGCGGTGGTGGCGTAACTCGCCGGCAAAGCGGTCGGTCCCCCGCCGTAGAGGTGCATGCCGATGATGTACACGTCGGGGGCGGCGGCGGAATCGGCCATGGTCGTGTTGCTGCCGGTCAGGTTGTCGGCGAAGGACTCGGGCATCATGATCTTGGTGCTCAGGTTCGCCGCTTTGATGTCCGCCGCCAAATCCTTGACATAGGTATCGAACTGCGCGGGCGTCCACAGGCAGGCGTCGTAGGTCGGATCGTAATCCGGCTCGTTTTGCGGTGAAATGGCGTAGACGTTCACGCCATAGGTGCTCTTCATCGCCGTTAAAAACGACGTCTGATAGGTCGCGTATTGGGGAAGATCGGCGGTGATCACCGTATTGGAGTTGCCCGGGTTGAAATTGTCGTTTCCCGAACCCGATCCGTCGACGCTACCGTTGGTCTTCCATTTGGCCGGCGGGCTCCATTCCGAACCGAAGACTTCGACGTTAGGGTTGAGTCCCAGGGCCTGCGTGGCGAAACCCGCTTGGTTCGCCCAATTCCCGCTGCCCGAATCGTCGATGCCCACGCGTAGGATCGAAAGTCCGATCAGCCCGTTGGTTTGGGAACCCAACGCTTTGTTGGATTCGTCCGTCCAAAAAGCGTTCGCCAGTGAGGACGAGTAGGAATTGTCCCAATAACTGCAAGCGCCGAAGCCTTGGATCACCTGATATTGGGTGCCGGTCGTGACCGAAACCGTCGTCGCCTGTGCGGTAAACGGTAGGCCCAACGCGAGCGCTACGAGCCCCACTCCGATGCGTTTCACCATGGGAATCCTCTTGGACGCTTGAAATCGTTTCGCTGAACTTGGGGCCAACAGCTCTCCGCCCTTAGTCCAGATCTCGAAACTCCTTTTCGTACTCTGAGGCAGAGCCTATCATGCCGCCGCATCCTAGAAATTCGAATTGGTACACAATGGCATTCGCTTTCTTGCTGTATTTTTATACAAAAAGCTTTATAAATAACGTTTGCTAATAGATGAAACGCTTTCAAAAGTCCGATTAAAACTACCATTCCACCCATACATCATCTTTAAAAATAAGCGTTATTATAAATAAGTTAAATTACTCGAAAACTTCAAAAATATTCGTAAAAATTTCCACCCCAAAAGCCTATTATTTTATCTTCTTGGACAAAGGTATTGTTTTGTTTAGGGACTTTTTCCCGTGAAAACACGCCCCGCCCGCTTTCCCCTTTGACTCTCCGGGCACCGAAAAGCGCGGCGTCCCGCCGTTCCGCCGTCCGTACAAAATAAAACCGCCCCGAGGGTTCCCCCCGGGGCGGCATTTTTAAGTTTCCCGTTAGTGTCGCCTAGAACTTCCACTTCTTGATGCGGGGATCGACGATGATCGTGCGTTCGCGATCCGCGCCCACGCTGACGATGGCCACCTTGACGCCGGTTTCTTTTTCGATATAGCGCAGATAAGCCTGGGCGTTCGCCGGCAACTGGGCCAGCGTACGGGCGCCGGTGGTATGGCACTGCCAGCCCTTGAGTTTCACCGTGACCGGTTTGGCCTTGGCCATTTCCGCCACCGTGGCCGGGAACTGGGTGCGCAGTTTGCCGTTGATGCGGTAGCCTGTGCAGACTTCGATCTCCTTGAAGGAGTCGAGCACGTCCAGTTTGGTGATCGCCAAGCCGTCCAAACCGTTGACCCGCGCGGCGAAACGCAGGGCCACCAGGTCCAGCCAACCGCAACGCCGGGCGCGCCCCGTGGTGCGGCCGTATTCGCCGCCGAGCTCCCGCAGGGCCAGATTGCGTTTTTCGTCCAGTTCACTGGGGAAAGGCCCCTCGCCCACGCGGGTGGTGTAGGCCTTGCAGACGCCCAGCACGTATCCGATGCGCGTCGGACCCAAACCCGATCCCGTGGAGCTGCCGCCGGCGGTGGAGTTGCTGGCGGTCACGTAGGGATACGTCCCGAAATCGATGTCCAACAAGGTTCCCTGGGCGCCTTCCATGAGGACGCGTTTGCCCTTGCGCCAGGCCTCGTCCAGCATCTCCTCGGTGTCGGCCATATACGGCAACAGGGCCTTGGACGCGCGGGCGATCTCCTTCCACAGGACTCCGGCCGTCAGCGTCTTCGTCTTGTAGAGGTGCCTAAAGAGGACGTTTTTCTCCTGAAGACTGGTCTTAAGCTGGGACATGCAGTATTCAGGATCGCTCACGTCCGCCAGACGCAGGCCCACGCGGCCCGCTTTATCCATGTAGGTCGGGCTGATGCCGCGCTTGGTCGAACCGATGGTCTTCTGGCTGCTGCTGCCTTCGCGGGCGGCGTCCAGGGCCTTGTGCAAAGGCAAGGTCAGGTGGGCGCGAGGACTGATGAACAGGCGGCCTTGGGTCTTGATGCCGCGCTTGTGCAGACCCTCCAGTTCCTTCAGGAAGCTGTCCGGGTCGAGCACCACGCCGTTGCCGACGATATTGCAGGTGCCTTCATGCAGAATGCCGGAGGGCACCAGGTGCAGAACGTAGTTCTCGCCGCGGACCACGACCTCATGGCCGGCGTTCGCTCCGCCCTGGAAGCGCACCACAAACTGGGCCTGCTCGGCGAGCAGATCCACGATCTTCCCCTTGCCTTCGTCGCCCCATTGGGCGCCGACCACGGTCAAAACCGGCATGTGAAACCTCTGAAACCGAACGAACTCTCGCCCGTCCCGGGAATCCGGGGCCCAGGCGCGCGCAAGGGCGCCTTCCCTTCGGCGGCCTCAACGGCCACCGGAAAAGGCACCCTCGCCCTCGAAGGGCTGTCGACGGCGGCCCTTCAAGGTCTCCGTCCAAGCCGAAAATAGTACCCTATCCCGGCTCGCCTGAAAAGTCCCGCCCGCTTCCCTCTTTGTAAAGCACCCAGCCCTTAGCCGAGTTGGACCACCCGCACCCCGCGCAGACCGGGGATGGCCTCCAGCTTCTGGAGCGTGGACGCGTCCAGAGCCTGGTCCAGGCTGAACACCGAAAGTGCCTCGCCGCCCTTGTCGACCCGGGCGTTGGTCATCGCCGCGATGTTGACCCCAGCGTCGCCCAGCACGGTCCCGACTTTGCCGACCATGCCCGGCACGTCCTTGTTGAAGAACAGGAGCTGGGTGCCGCTGGTGCGGATATCCACGCGGAACCCGTCCAAGCCGACGATGCGGGGCTCGGCGCCCGCAAGGGCCGCCTCGATCAGGGTCTCGCCCTGGGCCGTCTCCAGCTTGACGGCGATGGAACTGGTGAAGGTCCCTTCGGAGGAAATGACCTCCTTGAGGGCCAGACCACGTTCCTTGGCCAGCAGGGGCGCGTTGACCACATTCACGCTCTCCGAAAAGAGCGGGGCCAGGAGGCCCGTCAAAAAGACCGGCGTCAACGACTGCGGCTTGTGCTTGGCGGCCGCGCCGCGGTAGTGGATTTCAACGCCCTTGAGCCCCGCGCCCGTGTACTGCGAGGCGAAGGCGCCCAGGCGGGAGGCCAGCTCATGGTAGGGCTGGATTTCCTTCCACAAATCGGCGCTGACCGAGGGGATATTGACGGCATTGGTGATGGTGCCGCCGCGCAAGGCGTCCACGATCTGCCGGGCCACGACATCGGCCACGTTGACCTGGGCCTCTTCGGTGCTGGCTCCCAGATGCGGGGTCAGGACCACCTTATCGGCGTCCAGCAGGGGATTCCCGGTGGGCGGCTCTTCGGAAAAGACGTCGATCGCCGCGCCGGCGACCTGCCCGTCCTTCAGGGCCTGGGCCAGATCAGCCTCGTTGATGATGCCCCCGCGGGCGACGTTGACGAAACGCACGCCCTTTTTGCAGGTTTTGAACTGGGCGGCCCCGATCATATTGGCCGTTTCCTTGGTCTTGGGCACGTGCACGGTGATGATGTCGGCCTCCCGCAGGATCGCTTCCACCGTGGTCAGTTCGGCCTCGATTTCGGCGGCCCGTTCCGGGGTGCAGAAGGGATCGTAGGCCACGATGCGCATGTTGAAGGCGCGCAGGCGCCGGGCGACCTCAAAGCCGATGCGTCCCAGGCCGATCACTCCCAGGGTCTTGCCGTAGAGCTCAATGCCCGTGAATTTGTTGCGTTCCCACTTCTTTTCCTTGAGGGAAGCGTGGGCCTGGGGGACGTTGCGGGCCATCGCCAGCACCAGGGCGACGGTATGCTCCGCCGCGGAAATGGTGTTCCCATCGGGCGTGTTCATGACGATCACGCCCCGACGGGTGGCGGCGGGAATATCGACGTTATCCAGGCCGACCCCAGCCCGTCCGACCACTTTCAGCTTCTTGGCGGCCTCTAAAATGTCCGCCGTCACGTTCGTCGCGGAACGAATCACCAAAGCGTCGTAGTCGACGATGGCTTTTTTCAGCTCTTCGGGGGGCAACGTAGGGTACACATCGGCCTGAAAATCCGGCTCGGCTTTAAAAACGGCAACGCCCTTCTCGCTCAGTTTGTCGGTGATGAAAACCTTGAACATCCCGCGCCTCCAAGGTATAAAGTTTTACCTGCAAACGACTTTGTGATTTTCTTCACAAAGTGGCCGGGGGGAGTGTAGCCGAAGGGCCGAGCCCGGACAAGGGCAAAGAGAACGCCTTAGATACCAATGGTTTTATAGCTTTCCTCGCCACAAGGAGACCGCCGCATGAAACGTGTCTACAATTTTTCACCCGGGCCCGCCATTTTGCCCGTTCCCGTGCTGGAAGAAGCTTCCAAAAGTGTGATCGAGATCAGTAATTCCGGCATGTCCATCCTGGAAGTCAGCCACCGCGGCAAAATCTATGAAGCCATCCACCAGGACGCCCGGGCGCACTGCCTGAAGCTCATGGGCCTCTCGCCCGAGGAATACACGGTCATCTTCATGGGCGGCGGCGCCAGCACCCAGTTCGCCACGGTCCCGCTCAATTTCCTCAAGCCTGGCCAGACTGCGGACTACGTCGACGGCGGGGAATGGGGCAGCAAGGCCATCGCGGCCGCCAAACCCCTAGGCAACGTGCATATCGCCGGCAGCAGCGCGGCGACCAAGCATTCCACCCTGCCGCGGGACTTCCAGTGGACCCCGGGCGCGGCCTATGCCCACCTGACCACCAACAACACCATCGAAGGCACCCAGATGCGCTTCATCCCGGACGCGGGTTCGCCCGTGATCCTGGACGCCAGTTCGGACTTCCTCGGGCACCGTATGGACTGGAAAAAGGCCTCCCTGGTCTACCTGGGCGCCCAAAAGAACGCCGGCCCGGCGGGCGTGACCATCATCATCGCCAAAAAGAGCTTCTTGGCCACCGCCAAGACCGACATTCCCGTGGTGCTTCAGTACAACACCCACGACAAGGCCGACAGCCTCTACAACACCCCTCCCGTGTTTTCGATCTACATCTTCAGCCTGGTGCTGAAGTGGATCGAAAGCCAAGGCGGGGTCGAAGGCCTTGAAAAGATCAACCAGCGCAAAGCCCAGACCATTTACGACGTCCTGGACGCCCACTCCGACGTCTACGACGCCGCCGTGACCAAAAAGGACGATCGCAGCTGGATGAACCTGACCTGGCGCCTGCGGGACACCTCGCGGGAGGAGGCCTTCTTCAAGGGGGCCAAAGAGCGTTCCCTGGACGGGCTCAAGGGCCACCGCAACGTCGGCGGCTTCCGGGCCAGCATCTACAACGCCTTCCCCGAGGAAGGCTGCCAGGTGCTCGCCGAGTACCTCAAGGAATTCGCCAAAAAGTAGTCCCGCAACGGACGTTCACGGCCCTAAAAACAGAAAGGCCCGGGGTCACCCCCGGGCCTTTCTGTTTTTGCCGTCGTCGCGCGCTCGGCGCCCCGAAATGGACTAGCCTTTGGCCACTTCGCGAATCCTGCCCAGCAATTCGTCCCGGCCCTCGCCCGTCACGCTCGAAAAGGCCACCGGCGGATGGTTCAACTTGAGCGCTTTGGCCAACAAGGCCAACTGCTTGGGCTTTTCGTTGCCCGAAAGCTTGTCCACCTTGGTGGCCACGCACAGGGCGTTTTTGCGCAGGCTGTTGAGCCAATCGAAGATTCCCTTGTCGTCGTCCGAAGGTTCGTGCCTGCAGTCGACCAGCACCAGCGCGGCTTTCAGCGTCGTGCGGGCCAGCAGATAGGACTCGATCAGCTCTTTCCAGGCCGCCCGGTCCTTGGAAGGCCCCTTGGCGAACCCGTATCCCGGAAAATCCACCAGCGTAAGCCCGGCGTCGGTCTTGAAAAAATGCAGGGCGCGCGTGCGGCCCGGCGTCTTCGAAACGCGCGCCAGCCCGGACTGGCCGCAGAGCGCGTTCAACAGCGAGCTCTTGCCCACGTTGCTGCGCCCCGCCAGGGCGATCTCCGGCCCCGACTCAAAAGGGAATTTTCCGGGAACATACACCGCCCCCTGGTAGGACGCGTTCAGGCGCTTGGCGCTCATGCTTGGGGCTCCTTCACACAACAAGATCCACCCACGGATCTTGTCTCAAAAACCTGAACAAGGGCCATACCGGTCCCGTTCACTGGCGCGGGCCGTGCTCGCGCCATTCCTCCGCCGCCGGCACGGCGCGTTCCGCGGCCAAACGCTGGCGTTCACTGGCCTTCTTGGGCAAAAGCGCCAACTTCAGGACTTGGTCCATGCTGGAAACCAGGTGCCACTTCAACGCGCGCCGGGCCTCCTCGGGGACTTCGCTAAGGTCTTTGCGGTTGCTCCGGGGAACGATCAGGGTCGTCACCCCCTCGCGGCGGGCGGCCAGGCTTTTTTCTTTCAGCCCCCCGATGGGCAAGACCCTGCCCCTCAGGGTGATTTCCCCGGTCATGGCCAGATCGTGACGCACCGGCCTCCCGGTGAAGGCGGAAGCCAGGGCCGTGCAGATGGTGATGCCCGCCGAGGGGCCGTCCTTGGGCGTGGCGCCCTCGGGAACGTGGATATGGATGTCCGTCTTGGAAGGGAAATCCGGCTTCAACCCCAATTCGGCGGAATGGGCGCGCAGATAAGAGAGCGCGGCCTGCGCGCTTTCCTTCATGACCTCGCCCAACTGCCCGGTGATCAGCAGGCTCCCCTTGCCCGGAGCCAGGCTGACTTCGATGGCCAAGGTCTCGCCCCCGAAGGGCGTCCAGGCCAAGCCCGTCGCCAGCCCCACCGAAGGGCGGCGTTCGGACTCGTCCCGGGCGAAACGGGGCACGCCGAGGTGGCCTTCCAACGAGGAAGGATCGGCGGTGAACACGGTTTTCGGCCCGCCGACCACCACCGCCCGCGCCGCCTTGCGGCAAAGCGCCGCGACCTGGCGGTCGAGTTCGCGCACCCCCGCCTCCCGCGTGTAGTCGCGCACCAGCCTCAGGATCGTCGCGTCGGGGAGTTCCACCTGCCCGGGTTTGAGCCCGTGGGCTTCCAACTGGCGCGGCAACAGAAAGCGCCGGGCGATCCCCAACTTTTCCCCTTCCAGGTATCCGGGAATCTCCAGCAGCTCCAGGCGGTCCCGCAGGGGCCCGGGGATGCCGCCTAAATCGTTGCCCGTGCACAGGAACAGCACCTGGCTCAGGTCCAAGGGCAGATCCATGTAGTGGTCGTTGAAGGCCGCGTTCTGCTCGGGGTCGAGCACTTCCAGCAGGGCCGACGCGGGGTCCCCCCGGAAATCCGCGGCCATCTTGTCGAGCTCGTCGAGCAGGATCACCGGATTGGAGCTGCCCGCGCGTTTGAGCGCCTGGACGATGCGTCCGGGCATGGCGCCGATGTAGGTGCGGCGGTGGCCGCGGATCTCGGCTTCATCGCGCACGCCGCCCAGGCTCACCCGCTCGAACTTCCGCCCCAGGGCGCGCGCCACGCTGCGCGCCAGGCTGGTCTTGCCCACACCCGGAGGCCCCACCAGGCAAAGGATGGGCCCCTTGAGGTCGCCCTTGAGCTTGTGCACGGCCAGGAACTCCAGCACCCGTGTTTTGGGCTTCTCCAGGCCCTCATGGTCGGCGTCCAGCACCTCCCGGGCCTTGTCCAGATCCACCGCGCTCTTGGCCGGACGGTTCCAGGGCAGGGCCAGGATCCAATCCAAATAGGTGCGGATGACCGTGGCCTCGGCCGAAAGCGGCGCCATGCGTTCGAAACGGCCCAACTCCTTGAGGGCGCGTTCCTTGACCTCTTTGGGCAGTTTACGCGCGGCGAGGCGTTCCTTGAGTTCGACGGCCTCGGAGACGTCCTCGTTTTTGGCGCCGAGTTCCTGTTGGATCGCCCGGAGCTGTTCCTGCAGCCAGGCCTCCCTCTGGTGCTTCTCCATCCGCTTGCGCACCCGCCCGTTGATCTGGCGCTCCAAGGCCAGCACCTGGTTCTCGGCCGAAAGCGCCTTGGACACCGCCTCCACCCTCAGGCGGGGATCCCTCTCATCCAAAAAGGCCTGCTTCAGGGAAGGCCGCAGCGTCAAATGGGCGGCGACCACATCGGCGAGCCGCCCCATGGCGTCCACGCCCGAAAGGGCCTGGACCGTTTCCAAGGGCAGTTTGGGGTGCAGCCGGACGTATTCCTCGAAAAGGTCCAGCAGGCTCCTGAGCGAAGCCTCCTCCTCCTGGTTGGCGGGGCCGCGTTCGTCCTCGTCCACCAGGCGCACGTTCGCGCGCAGGGTATCCGAGCCGTCCCGGACGCCCTCAAGGATCGCACGCCGCTTGCCTTCGACGATCAGCCGCATGCCGTCGGGCAGGCGCAGGACTTGGACGATCTCCGCGGCCACTCCCGTGGCATAGACGCCGTCGGCGCCCGGGTCCTCGACCAACGGATTCCTTTGGGTGACGAGCACCAGGGGATGGCGGCCGCGGCTGGCTTCTTCGACCGCGGCGATGCTGCGCGGTCGGCCCACGAACAGGGGCAGAATCTGGTTGGGAAAAACCACCAAATCCTTGAGGGGCAACAACGGAAGTTCCTGCCCCTCCTCTGCCTTAAGGGGGGCTGCTGTTTTCTTGCGGCGGGTCGCCATGGCGAACCTCTGGGGGCGGTGTGGGAAAAGCTTTACGCCCCGGCGAGAACGGGGGCTGCGGGAATAGGGTTTTCACAAGGCCCTTCCCGGGACGGGCCCGGGAAGGGGGAAGCGTTCAAGCGGATTTCTCGGTCTCTTCGAGCACCAGAATCGGCTGTTCCTTGCCGAGCACGGCCTCTTTGCTGACGATGACCTCGCGCACGTCGGCCCGGGACGGGACCTCGTACATGATCGGCAGCAGGACGTCCTCAAGGATGGCGCGCAGCCCGCGGGCTCCGGTTTTGCGTTCCTTCGCCTGCCGGGCCACCGTGAAAAGGGCCTCGTCGGTGAAGGTCAGCTTGACCTTGTCCATCGTGAACAGGGCCTGGAACTGCTTGACCACCGCGTTGCGCGGCTCGCTGAGAATGCGCACCAGGCTGGCCTCGTCGAGTTCGTCCAGGGCCGCCGTCACGGGCAGACGCCCCACGAACTCGGGGATCAATCCGTAGCGGATCAAATCCTCGGGTTGCACCTGCTTGAGCAGTTCGTGCGTGGTCTTGACGCGGTCCTCGACCGCGTCCGTCACGAAGCCCATCTGGCGCTTGCCCACGCGCCGCCCCACGATGTCCTCAAGGCCGACGAAGGCTCCGCCGCAGATGAACAGGATATTGGTCGTGTCGACCTTGATGTATTCCTGGTGCGGATGCTTGCGTCCGCCCTTGGGCGGGATGTTGGCGACGGTCCCCTCGAGTATCTTGAGCAGGGCCTGCTGGACGCCTTCCCCGGAGACGTCCCGGGTGATGCTGGCGCTCTCGCTCTTGCGCGAAATCTTGTCGATCTCGTCGATGTAGACGATGCCGCGTTCGGTGGGCTCGACCTCGTAGTTGGCGTTCTGGAGGAGCCTGAGGATGATGTTCTCCACGTCCTCGCCCACGTAGCCGGCCTCGGTCAGCGTCGTCGCGTCGACGATGGCGAAGGGCACGTTCAGGGAGCGGGCCAGGGTCTGGGCCAGCAGGGTCTTGCCCGTGCCGGTGGGCCCGATGAAGAGCACGTTGCTCTTGCTGACCTCCACGCCGCCCTGGGCGCCGGTGCGGCTCAGGCGCTTGTAGTGGTTGTAGACCGCCACGGCGAGGGCCCGCTTGGCCGCGTCCTGGCCGATGACGTACTCGTCCAGGATCGTCTTGATCTCGGTGGGCTTGGGCAGGGGCTTCTGCTTGCTCTGCTTGGGCTCGCCGCTGGGTTCCTCGTTGAGGATATCCGAGCACAGCGCGATGCACTCGTTGCAGATGTTCGCGGCCGGTCCGATGACCAGCTTGCGGACCTCGTCCTGAGGCTTGTTGCAAAAAGTGCATTTCATCTTGGCCATCCCCCTGCTCCTCAATCCTTACGCTGCGATTTTTCCCGGTACGCCAGGACCTCGTCGACCAGACCGTACGCCTTGGCCTCGTCGGCCGACATGAAGTTGTCGCGTTCGGTGTCTTTATCGATGGCTTCCAGCGGCTTGCCGGTGTGGCGGGCCAGGATGCCGTTGAGGATCTCGCGGATGCGCTGCATCTCGCGGGCCTGAATCTGGATATCGGTGCTCTGGCCCTGGGCCCCGCCCGAAGGCTGATGGATCATGACGCGGGCGTTGGGCAGGCACTTGCGTTTTCCCGGAGTCCCCGCCGCCAGCAGGACCGCGCCCATGCTCGCCGCCTGGCCGATGCAGATGGTCGTGATCGGGCACTTCACGTACTGCATGGTGTCGTAGATGCCCATGCCGGCGGAAACCGAACCGCCCGGGGAATTGATGTAAAAGAAGATGTCCTTGTCCTCGTCCTCGCTCTGCAAAAAGAGCATCTGGGCGATGATCAGGTTGGCCACATAATCGTCCACCGGGGTCCCCAGGAAGACGATGCGGTCCTTGAGGAGGCGCGAATAGATGTCGTACCCGCGCTCGCCGCGCGAAGTGGTCTCGATGACGTAGGGTACCAGGCCCATGGCTGCTCTTTTTTTAAGGGGGTTCCGGCGGGCCCCCTCGGAGGGCCCGCCGTGTTGCGGATATTACGCGGCGTCCGTGATCTTGGCTTTGTCCACGACCCATTCCAGCGCCTTGCGTTCGCGGATTTGGTCGCGCACCCCGGCTTCGCGGCCGGTCTGGCGCACGAAGCGGGCCGCGTCGGCCGCGCTCGCGCGCATCTGGCTCGCCAGGCGCCCCATTTCCAACTCGAAATCGGCGTCCGTCGCCTCGATCTTCTGGCTTTCGGCGATCTTTTCGAGCACCAGCGACAGGCGGGCCCGTTTTTCCGCGGGTTCCTTGAGGGCCGCGTGCAACGCCGCGTGGCCCTCTTCGCCGTTGAGTTCCATGCCCTGGTTGGCCAAACGCCCCATCTCGCCCTGTTCCAGGGCGTGGGCTTCGGCGTCCACCAAAGAGGGCGGCACCGGGAAATTATGGCGCTTCAACAGTTCCTCGGCGGCTTCGTCCATCAGGCGGCTGCGGCGGAAACGGTTCTTCTGCTCGGCGATGGCCTCGCGCAGGCGGTCCCGCAAAAAGCCCAATCCCGTGACCTCGGCGCCCAACGTCTTGGCGAACTCGTCGTCCAAGGCCGGCACATCCATGGGTCGGACTTCCAGGACGGCGACCGTGAATTCCGCGTCCTTGCCGGCGACGTCCTGGGCCGGGTAATCCTTGGGGAACTGGACCTTGACCTGGCGGGTTTCGCCGGTCTTGGCTCCGGTGAGCTGCTCCTCGAATCCCGGGATCAGCTGTTTGCGCCCCAGCACCATCAAAAAGCCGTTGGCCTGCCCGCCCTTGAAGGGCTGTCCGTCGATGAAACCCTGGAAATCCACCTTCAACTGGTCGCCGACGGCGGCGGGGCCGTCCTTGGGCTCGCCCGGCTTGCCGGCGCGTTGGCGCAGGCCTTCGACCTGCTCCTCGACTTCGGCATCGCTCACGGCCGCCGGGGGGCCGCTCAGGGCCAGTCCTTCGACCGCGCCCAAGCTGAATTCAGGCTTGATCTCGATGACGGCCTTGAAGGAAATCGGCCCCTGGCCGTTGAAATCCAGGTCGTCGATGCGGGGACGTCCGACCGCGCGCAACGATTCCTGCTTCACGGCTTCGTAGGTGGCCTTCGGCAGTAGCGCGTCGAGGACCTCCTGGGTCACCGTGCCGCGCACCTTCGGTTCCAGGATCCCGCGGGGCACCTTGCCTTTGCGGAAACCCGGAAGCGCCGCGCCCGCCGAAACCCGGGCGTAGGCCTTTTCATATTCGGCGGCCACGATTTCGGTGGGCACCTCGATCTGGAGTGTCCTGGAAACATCACCTTTGGCGACGACGCTGACCTTCATGGAGGTACCTTTCGTGAACCGGAAATAAGAGGGCGGAAGGCTGCGCCTTCCGCCCTAAGAGGACGTCCTAGATTATAGGGATCCAGCCCGAGAGCGGTCAAGCCGCCAGCGCGGGTTCAGCCCTGCGGTCCCGCCCCGGGCTCCGGCGGGGCGCCCAACGAAATCCTGGCCACGTTCAGGGCGTACCGCTGTTTGAGATCCCCGTCCAAGAGGATTTCCACCGAATAGCGGCCCGGCTGCGGAAGGCGCACGCCCCTCAACAGCACCACGGTCGTGATGGATTCCCGCATATCCCGCAGACCCATCACGGTCTCGGGAGTCTCCACCACGACCTTGTTTTCGGCGTCAACCAGGCGGATACGCTGACGGAACTCGCCCACGCCGTTGGTCCAGCGGTTGACGATGGCCATGCCGGGATACATCAGCGGAAACTCCGGGGCGCCGATGACCTCAAAAAGGCCGATGAGCATCAGTTTCCCGTTGTCCTCGCGCCGGACTTCGTCGCACAAAAGCGAAAATTGGAGATCCGGTTTCACGCGCTTGACCCCGAGTGGATTCCAAACCTTGCGGACGGAGGGAGTCGAACCCTCACACCTTTCGGTACCAGATCCTAAGTCTGGCGTGTCTGCCATTCCACCACGTCCGCGAACGGGTGCATCCTAACCCGAAAAACCCAAGTCGGATAGCGGCTTTCTGGCCCAAACCCCCGTCCCGGCGGCGTTCCCTTAAACAAAAAGCCCCGGTCCGGGCCGCCCCATCGCGGACCAAGGACCGGGACTCCTCAACCCTGGCCCGCCGTTCCCACTCCGGGTCGGGCCCCCTTTTCAGCCTAAAAGAGCTTCCGCGACGGCCGGCGCGGTGGTTTGGCGCACCACCACTTCTCCGGGCAAGTCTAAACGACTCGTCGGCTCCACTGGCGGTTCCATTAGGCGGAATACCGTGCGGATCGCCTCAATCCCCATTCTCCGTTTATCCACCCGAAAAGTCGTCAGGGCCTTGTCCCCTTCCCCGGCGGCGTCGATATCGTCAAAACCGGCCACGCTCAAATCGCTCGGCACTTTCAACCCGATCGACTTTGCGGCTTCCAAGGCGGCGATGGCGTGTTCGTCGTTGATGCCCAAGACGGCGCTCGGCCGCCGGGGCGCACCCAAGCGTTGGGCCAACGTCAAGCGGGTCAAGGCCCAATCCCGCGAAGTCACGGGCCACACTTCGCACTCCAGGCCGCGTAACCGACAGGCCGCCTCGAACCCGGCCTGACGTTCCACAAAACTCCAATCCTGCAGGTCGCTTTGGACCAGGGCGATGCGCCGATGGCCGAGCCCGGCCAGATGTTCGACCAAGCTGTGCATGCCGCCCCGGTTGTCCGTGAGCACGTAATGCCCCAGCAGGCTGGGAGTGTGGAAATCGACGTTCACGCTGGGGATGCGCCGGTCAAAGACCTCCACCAGCAAATCCCGGGGCATCTCCCCCAGCAACACCAGGCCGTCGGCGTTCTTTTCCCGGACCAGCTTCGGCAATTGGGGCAAGCTGGCGCCCACCCCTTCGCCGGGCAGGACGTTCAACAGCAGGTTGTAGTTGCGGGCCGTGATTTCAAGCTCCATCCCTTCCAGCACCTTGGAATAGAAGGGGTTCGAAAAAAACGAACAATCGAATCGGCGCTGGACGATGACCCCGATGTTCTCGGTGCGCCGCCGCGCCAGGCCCCGGGCCATATGGGACGGGTGGTAGTTCAGGCGCCGGGCGGTGTCCACCACTTTCATGCGGGTTTGTTCGTTGACGTCCCCGCGGCCATTCAAAGCTTTGCTTGCGGTCGCGATCGAAACGCCCGCTTCGCGGGCCAAATCATAGATGTTCACGGGTAAAGACTCCCAGGGGGCCGAAGCGCTTTTGGTGCGGGGCTATGTTTGCAGATTTCGGGGATTAATAAAAGCAAAAAAACGTCTAAACACTCGAAGTTTAACGTTTTACTTGATTTGAATTGTGCTTAAAAAAAGCGACGGTGCGTCAAAAAAAGGCACCTCCGTTTTCACGTCGGAGGTGCCTTTTTTGCATTTCCCTTTTGTCCGTCCTTTGCCCGGACCTGTGTTTTCGGTTTTTTTACAGCTCGCAGCTGGTCGCCCCTGCCGTCGGCAGATAGGCGTGCAGCATGTAATCCTTGACCATGCGGGAGGCGCTGTAGCGCCACACCAGGCTTTCGAGCGTATGCTTCATCCGGCGCACCCACTGCCTCGGGATGCCGTCCCCGCCCCGCTCGTAGTACAGGGGCAGGACTTCCTTTTCCAGCACTTCATAGAGCGACTTGGCGTCGCGCCCGCGCTGCGTCTGGGTGTCCGTATGCGTCATGGTCGAACCGATGGCGAAGCCGTTCATGCCGTCGTAAGCCTCGTCCCACCAGCCGTCCAGGATGCTCAAGTTCAGGTTTCCGTTCAGGGACACTTTCATGCCGCTGGTGCCGCAGGCTTCCAGCGGACGCTCCGGGTTGTTCAGCCAGACGTCGACGCCTTGCACCAATTGGCGCGAGATGCCGATATCGTAGTCCTCCACGAACACCAGCTTGCCGAAGAATTCGGGGGTGTGGCTGAGCTGATAAAGCTGCTTGATCAGCCCCTTGCCCGGCTCGTCGGCGGGATGCGCCTTGCCGGCGTAGATGAACTGCACGGGACGGACGGGGTCGTTCATCAGGCGTTTGAGGCGTTCCACATCCTCCAGGATCAGCGTCGCCCGTTTGTAGGTGGCAAAGCGCCTCGAGAACCCGATGGTCAAGCGGGACGGATCCAGCACCTTGCTCCAAACCTGGGTGTCCTCGTTGCGCCGTTTGGCGGCCTTGGCCAGGTTGTCGCGCACGGCCTGGATCATGTTGTTTTTAAGCAGAATATGGGTTTCCCACAATTCCCCAGGGTGCAGATCGGAGATGCCCGCCATCAGCGAAGGCAGGTCGCTGACGCGACGTTCCCAATCGCGGCCCAGTTCCTTTTCAAAGAGCCGATGCAGGACCGGGGACATCCAGGTGCCCATGTGCACGCCGTTGGTGATGTGCCCGATGGGGATTTCGTCGACCGGCCGACCGGGCCACAGGACTTGCCACATGTCCCGGCTGACCTTGCCGTGCAGATTGCTGACGGCGTTGTGTCGGGAGCTGCCCTTGAGGCAGACCACGGTCATGCAGAAAGGCTCGCCGCCGTTTTCCGGATTCTCGCGGCCCAGGCCCATGAAGCCCTTGAAGTCCAGTTGCAGTTTCTGGCGCATCCAGCCCAGGTGCTTTTCCATCAGGTCGGCGCCGAAACGGTCGTGGCCCGCCGGCACGGGCGTATGGGTGGTGAAGCAGGTCTGGCGGATGGTGGAAACCCAGGCGCGGTGGAAATCCAGACCGTCCTCTTCCATGCGCTCGCGGGCGCGCTCCAGGGTCGCGAAGCCGCAATGGCCCTCGTTCAGGTGCAGCACGGTCGGACGGATGCCCGCCAGGCGCAGGGCGCGCAAGCCGCCCACGCCGAGGACGATCTCCTGGCGGAGGCGCTTTTCATGGTCCCCGCCGTACAGGCGATCGGTCAAGCCGCGGCCTTCCTCGTCGTTCTCGGGCACGTCGGTGTCCATCAGGAACAGGCTGACGCGGCCCACGGCGACCTTCCAGACTTTGACGTGCAGGGGGGCGCCGGCGCCCTCGATGGTGAAGCGCACATCCTTGCCGTCGGGGGTCTTGGCCGGCTGGACCGGCAGGGTGTCGAGGACGTTGGCCTCGTAACGTTCCTGCTGGCGTCCGGTGGCGTCGATCCATTGATGGAAATAACCGTTGGCGTAGAGAAGGCCCACGCCCACGAGGGGAATGCCCATGTCCGAAGCGGCCTTGAGATGGTCGCCCGCGAGGATGCCCAGGCCGCCGGAATAGATCGGCAGGCACTCGTGGATGCCGAATTCCGCGGAGAAATAGGCCACCGGTGCGGCGTTCAGAGGGCCGGCCTTGATGCCGCCCAGAGGGCCCGCGTTCTCCAAGTATTCGCGCTGGCGCCGATGGGCGTAAAGGATGCGGGTATTCATGGTGGCTTCGCCGCCGCGGCGTTCCACGTCGGCGGCGGGCATGCGCTTAAGCAATGCCACGGGGTTGTGGTTGGTGGCTTCCCACAGATCCGGATCGAGCTGGCGGAACAATTCCTGAAGTTCCGGCTGCCAGGACCAATGCAGGTTCATGGCGATTTCCCAAAGCCGTTGGGTCAGCGTCAGTTCAGTGGGCATGGATTCCCTTTCTTTGGGGAAGGTCCGTCGGATGGAATGCGGCGGACCGATACAGGGCCGCGGTCATTTTTGGGTAAAATTGAGTGGGCTGCAACGATTTTTAGGCACCCCTCCGCTTACGCGGCCGGGGTGGGTCCTTCGCTTTGCCAGCGACGATCGGTCTCCAACACTTTCTCTTCGGCTTTTTTACGCCAGACCTTTAGGCGGACGGCCAATTCCCTGTCCCCGAGGGACAGCATCTGGGCCGCCAAAATACCGGCGTTTTTGGCTCCGTTGACGCCGACCGTGGCCACCGGCACTCCGGCAGGCATCTGCACGATGCTCAAAAGGCTGTCCAACCCGTTCAAGGCCTTTCCCAGCACCGGCACGCCGATGACCGGCAGTGCGGTCAACGAGGCCATCACCCCGCCCAGATGCGCCGCACCGCCGGCGCCGGCGATGATCACCTTCAAGCCCCGGCCTTCGGCGCTTTCGGCATAGGCCGCCGCCGCGTGGGGGGTCCGATGGGCGGAAATCACCCGCAACTCGCTTTCAATCCCCAATTCCTTAAGCACGTCGGCCGCCGCCTTCAGGACAGGCAGGTCCGAATCGCTTCCCATAACGATCCCGACGAGGGCTTGGCTCACTTTTTCCTCCGTATAAAAACCCCCTTCCGAGGGGGCGTTCCGCAGACGCCTGCACTATACACGCTCCCGACGCCCGATTCACGGCCTCAAGGCGCTTTTTTCGCAAGCCAAAACGTGACTCGAATCATAAACTAAGTCCCCGGGATCCGGGAAGCTAGAACCTGGAGGTCATGCCATGAATCCCATCCGTGAAATTCCTTTCAATTACACGTCCGCCGACGACCGACAAGTCGTGGACTTGCTCTTGGGCAAGGACGCCTGGCCCATCCTCGAACGCTTGCGGACCCGCCGTGTCACCGGCCGGAGCGCCCGCCTGCTGTTGCGCTTCTTTGGCGAAGCCTTTTTGCTGCACCGCAATCCGTTCCTGTTTGAAGAGCTGGTTTCGGACTCCGAACACCGCCGCGCGTTTGTCCGCGCCGCCGAGCAGGACCTCGATTTGGTCGCCCAAGGGGTGGGCGGGGACGCCGAAACCCGCGAAGCCGCCCAGGCCATGGTCGACCGGGCCCGCGACCTCCTGAAACGCCTGGTGATCGAGCTCAGCTCGGCGCCGGAGCGCCAAGCCCGCCTGCGTTCCGCCCTGGGCGCCGTCGTGGGGAGCGACCAGGTCTGCACCGACGCCTTCAGCCTCAACACCCACGCCACCGACGCCACCGACTGGCGGGCCTATCTGCCTGCCGCCGTGGCTTTCCCCACCGAGGAGGCCCAAGTCGGCCCCTTGCTCAAGGCCGTGGCTTCCCTGGGTCTCAAAGCCATCCCCCGAGGCGCCGGCACCGGCCTCACCGGCGGCGCGGTGCCGCTGGTGCCGGGCTGCGTCATGGTCAACACCGAACGCCTCAACGCCGTGTTCAGCCTCGGCGAGGAAGATCTCGGCGGGGGATTGAAAGGCTGGGTCCTGGACGCCGGCGCGGGCATGGTCACCGAAGCCGCCATCCAGCTGGCCGCCTCCAAAGGCCTGGTCTTCGCCACCGACCCGACCAGCGCCTGGGCCTGCACCCTGGGAGGGAACCTTTCCGAGAACGCCGGCGGTAAAAACGCGGTGCAATGGGGCACCGCCATCGACAATGTGCTGCGCTGGAACCTGGCGCTTTCCGACGGGCGCAACGTCACCGTCCGGCGCCTCGAGCACCCCCTCCGCAAAATCCTGCCCGGCGACCGGGTGCGTTTCGAGTGCGCCTTCGACGACGGCGAAACCCGGCTCCTCGAAATCCAAGGCTCCGAAATCCGCAAGCCCGGCCTGTGGAAGGACATCACCAACAAGGCCCTCGGCGGGGTGCCCGGCATCCAAAAAGAAGGCACCGACGGCGTCATCACCCGTTGCGCCTTCGTCCTGCACCGCGCCTTCGAACGCAAGGCTTCCGCTTGCGTCGAATTCTTCGGCCCCGACATGCAGGACGCCAGCCGGGCCATCCAGGAAATGCGCACGGCCTTCGCCGACGGCGCCAACGGTTCGCTGCTGGCCTTGGAGCATTTCGACGACGAATACGTGGCCGCCATCGATTACCGCGTCAAGGCCCCGCGGGAAGGCCGCCCCAAGGCCGCCCTCCTGCTGGACTTGGGCGCCCACGACGAGGCGACGCTCGCCCGGGGCGTTGAACTCCTGAAGCGCCTGCTGGGGGAGCACCGGGACGCCGAGCTCTTCGTCGCCGCCGACGCGGCCCAGGCGGCGGCTTTCTGGGCCGACCGCAAAAAATTCTCCGCCATCGCCAAGCGCACCAACGCCTTCAAGCTCAACGAGGACGTCGTCGTCCCCATCGAGCGCCTGGCCGAGTTCGCCTCCTCCCTCGACCGCATGAACCTGGTGGAGGAGCGCCACAACCACGCCGAAACCGTCGAGGCCCTGAGGAACTGGGCCTTGGCCGCGGGCGAGCGCAAAGACGAGGAATGGGCCGCGGACAAGGCTCCGGCCATCGGCCGCCTCTGCGACAAGGCCCGCGCCGAGATCGACCGTAGCCCCCGCGAAACCCTGCGCAGCGCGTCCCTGCTGCGCGGATTGGCGCACGAATTGGAGGAGCTCTTCACCGGCGTCCCCGGCGCCCAGGGCGGGGCCGCCAAGGTCCTCGAAACCGGGCGCCTGCGCCTGGTCGTCGCCGCCACCCACATGCACGCCGGGGACGGCAACGTCCACGTCAACATCCCGGTCTTCTCCAACGACCGCGGCATGATGCTGCGGGCCCAAGCCCTGGCCGAGGAGGTCATGCGGCTGGCCCAGGGGCTCGGCGGCGCCGTCAGCGGCGAGCACGGCATCGGCATCACCAAGGACGCCTTCCTCGAGCCCAAACGTCGGGCCGAAATCAGGGAGCACCGCGCCCTCCTGGATCCGGCCGGCCTGATGAACCCCGGCAAATTCGAGGACGGCGAGTCCCTTTCCCGCGTGTTCACGCCTAGCTTCAACCTGCTGAACCTGGAGGCCCGCATCCTCCAGCACGACCAGCTCGAAGTCCTGGCCCGCAAAATCCAGTCCTGCGTGCGTTGCGGCAAGTGCAAGCCCGACTGCTGCGTTTTCATCCCCCGGCGCGGCCTGTTCTACCATCCGCGCAACAAAAACCTGGCCATCGGCGCCATCATCGAAGCCCTACTCTACGACGCCCAGCGCAGCCAGGGCCGGCGCTTCGACGTGCTCAAACACCTCCAGGACGTTTCCGACCATTGCACGCTCTGCCACAAATGCCTCAAGCCCTGCCCGGTGGACATCGACACGGGCGAGGTCAGCGTCCTCGAACGCGAAATCCTGAGGGGCCGCAAATACAAGCGCACGAAGCCGCCGACGGCGCTGAGCCTGACCTACCTCTCCAGCGAATCCCCCGCCTACCAGGCCGCTTTCCGGACCGTGGTCCTGGGGATGGGCGTCCGCGCCCAACGCGTCGCCGCCACGGCGGCCCGTCTGCTGCCGAAAAGCCTGCTGGCCAAGGGCCCGCTGGGTCTCGTCGCCCGCCCGCTCCCCCTGGGCGACCCCCGCACCCTGCAGGACGCCCTTCCGGAGTGGGGCGGACGCCAGGCCCTCGTGGTCCGGCCCCAAACCCCCAGCGGCAAAGCCGTCTTCTATTTCCCGGGCTGCGGCTCGGAGCGCTTGCACGGTCGGGTCGGCCGCGCCTCGCTCTACGTCCTGCTCAAGGCCGGGGCCACCGTGGTTTTGCCGCCTCCCGGGCTCTGCTGCGGCTTCCCCTTCGGCGCCAACGGCAAGGCCTCGGAAAAGCGGCGTCTGGAGCTGCGTAACGCCATCATCTTCAGCCAGATCAAGGACATGCTTTCCTATCTGTCCTTTGACGCGGTGGCCCTGAGCTGCGGCACCTGCATGGAGGCCCTCGACCACCTGGCCGCCGGTTCCATCTTCGGCGCCCCGCTCAAGGACGCGGCGGCCTGGGCACTGGACAACGGGCTCCGCCACGAAGCTTTGGGCGAGGCCCTTTACCACCGGCCCTGCCACGACACCCTCAAGGGCAAGGCGCTGAAGGTCCTGGAAAAAGCGGGGGCCAAGGTACGCGACACGCCCGCCTGCTGCGGGGAGGCGGGAACCCTGGCGCTGAGCCGTCCGGACATCGGCGACAAGCTTTTCGACCGCAAAGAGGACGAACTGCGCGCCGCCCTGGCGGAACGGCCGGCGGATGCCCCGCAGGCCGTGCTCCTGACCAACTGTCCGGCCTGCTTGCAGGGCCTGGGAAGACAGGAACGGCTTGGAATCCGGGTCGCCCATATTTCCGTTCGCCTGGCCGAGACGGCCAATCCGGACTGGGAAAAAGAGTTGCTCGGATTCAAGGCCGCTTGCGAAGCCGTCACCTTCTGAGGGACAGCGCATGACGCCCAAGGACGGGCCGAGCCGAAGCCCGCGCGGCCTCTTGTCCGACCCCCTCCTGGTCGGGATCGCGCTGGCCGCGAGCCTGCTGCCTCCGGCTTTGCTCCTTTGGCGGCTGGGACGCTGGCCGGGCTGGGAACTCACCGACGAGTCCTGGACCCTGAGCCTGTGGCAGCGTTGGCGCGAGGGCCTGCCCCCGGAATGGATACCGACCCAGGGCTGTTTCCATCGCGCCTTCGTCGCGGGAATGCTCGCGGTGGGCGGCTGGAACTTCGCCGCCCTGAGGGCGGCGAGCCTCCTTTTGTACGCCTCTTTTGTGTCCGTCTTTTGGCTGCTCGGGCGGAAACTTTTCGGCCCGACGGCTGCGCTCGCCGCCGTGTGCGTCGCCGGCGCGGCGGCCCTTCCCGCGGTGCATTTGGGCAGCGTGCTTTCCCCCCAGATGCAGCCGCTGCTGTGGTCCGCCTTCGCCTTCGGCCTGTTCACGTTGGAAAGCCCCCGGGCCGCGTTCCTCTGGGGCCTCTGCGCCGGCCTCTTTCTCCTGGATTACGACGGCTGGATCGTCGCCCTACCCGGGCTCTTTTTGTTGTTCCTTTTGGTCCACGGCTGGCGCCGTCTGGCCCTGGCCGCGGCGGGCTTCGTCCTGGTCGGCGCGCTCCTCGCGGCGCTCAACATCCCCGAATTCTCCCGCTATGCCGCCAGTCGACGATCCTTTAGCCAGCCCCACAGCGCCCTTTCGGCGCTGAATTTCGGGTTTTCCCATCTCGAGGAATTTTTTTTCGGCGGGGGCCGAGCCCTCCCCACCCAAGGCGTCCCCGCAGGCGCCCCGCAGTTCCCGCTTTGGGCCCTGCCTTTTTTGGCGGCGGCGCCCTTGGCGTTGTTTCGCGCCGACGGTCCGCCGCCGCGGGTTCAGTTAGGCCTCTGGATTTGCGCCCTCCTGCCCTTTGCGGCTTTCTTTTTGCATAGCCCCGCCGTCCCCTCGGAAAGGGTCCTGGCTGCCTGGCCGCCCCTCTGCCTGCTCGCCGGACTCTCTTTGGAATGGCTGTGGAGGAAACGGCAGGGATCCCTGCCTTTGGCGATTTGGATCGCCGCAGGCGGCGCCCTGGAGGCCTGCTTTTTCATACACGGATACTCCACCGTCGGCGACTCCTTTTACGGAGGGGGGGACGCCCTCCTTGCGGCCGCCCACGACCTCCGCACAGGGCCGCCCCCCGAACTTTTCAGCGAACTCGACGCCGCCCCCCGGGGCGACCTTCGCCTGGCGCTCGAACTCCCGGACTCCTCCCTCCGGGACGGCCCGCCCATCGCCCTGGTCCCCTGGGAACTCGTGCCGGCCTTCCAAAAGCCGGGCCTCGGCGCGTGGAAAGCCTTTCCTGCGGGGGGCTCCCTTCCCGATCGTTGGCTCTATCGGGTGCCTCCCCAGGAAGTCCCGATGTTCCGCGAAGCCCACCGGACCTTGAAAGACTTCTGGGACCGGGAACGCAGCCGATTCTACAAGGGGGTTTACGCCGATCTGCTTACCGCGACATCGCGCCCCATCGCCAACCCCATCGTCCGCGACGCCCTCTGGGAAGCCCGTTTTCTGGACGCTCGGCGCACGGGCGCGCCGGAACCCCACGAAGGCGAAACCGCCCTTGCCCTGGGGATGCTCCGGGTCGACCCCCTCCTGCGCGAAGCCCGTGACGAAATGCGTTCCGACCCCTCCCATGCGGAACACCTTTACCGCGAAGCGCTCAAACGCGACCCCCGACGGCGCGAAGCCTGGCGGGGCCTCCGGAATCTGGTGCAGGCCCGGGGAGACCGGGCGGCCCTCGCCGAACTGGACCGCGCCATCGACGCCCTGCCCGCGAACGCGACTTTTGAACCGTTTTGGTTGAGGGAATAGCCTTTAACGGAGCGCTGAACGCCCCGGAATCCGGCATCCCACTTTCGCCAGCACGTAGCTTTTTGTTCGGCGCCGCTACCAGGGTTCTGGAAACGCTCCAACCCACGCTTGCCCTCGCTCCGAGTATCCTTTTACGGACGCATCCCGTTCCCCAACGCATCCGCTTTCCCGCACTCAACTTCGTTGAGGCGGCTCCCCCAAAGTCCCCCTGGAAGGAGCTATTGAAAAAGCCCCGTCCCCGGACTGGGCGCGCCCTGCGACGGTCAGGTCTTCCAAAAAGAATCAAGCGGCTCCAAACCCTGAAAGCGATCCTGCACGCCCCTGCTGGGCCGACCCAAAACAAAGAGCCCGGCGTCGCCGCCGGGCTCTTTGATCAAACCTTGATGGAACTTCCGGACTAGAGGTCGGGGTCGGACGCTGGCTGCGGTTCACGGCCCAGGCGATCACCGCGATCCTGCACGCCCCTGCTGGGCCGACCCAAAACAAAGAGCCCGGCGTCGCCGCCGGGCTCTTGGATCAAACCTTGATGGAACTTCCGGACTAGATGTCCGGGGTCGGACGCTGGCTGCGGTTCACGGCCCAGGCGATCACCGCGATGGCGACGATCGAGAAGACCACGCCGACCACGGGGGTCGTCGGGTTGTTCTGAATCTGGCCGTTCACGACCGTGGGGTTGATGCCCACGACGTTGTAGCGCAGCACCAAGCCCAGCACCAGCAGGGCCACCATGTTCATGACCTTGATGAGCGGGTTCAGGGCCGGGCCAGCGGTGTCCTTCAGCGGGTCGCCAACGGTGTCGCCGGTGACCGCGGCCTTGTGGGCCTCGCTGCCTTTTCCGCCGTAGTTGCCGTCTTCAACGAACTTCTTGGCGTTATCCCAGGCGCCACCGGCGTTGGCCATAAAGACCGCCAACAGCTGGCCGACCAGGATCATTCCCGCCAGGAATCCGCCCAGGGCGTAAGGCCCGAGGAGGAAACCGACCAGGATCGGGCTGAGGATCGCCAAGAGGGCCGGTCCGACCAGTTCCAGCTGCGCGGCGACGGTGCAGATGTCCACCACGCGGCCGTAGTCGGGCTTCTTGGTGCCGGCCCAGATTTCCTTATCGCGGAACTGCGTGCGGCACTCGCCCACGATCTGGAAGGCGGCCCGTCCGACGGCGCGCATCAGCATGCCGGAGAACAGGAAGGGAACCGCACCGCCCAGCAGGAAGCCGATGAACACGAGGTCGTCGGCGATCGTGAGCTGGTTGGCGATCAGGTGGTACTGTTCGATGGTCATTTGGGACAGTTTGTCTTCGCCGCCCACCGCGATGACCGCGATGAAGGAAGCGAACAGCGACACCGCCGCGATGACGGCCGACCCGATGGCGATACCCTTGGTCTCGGCCTTGGTGGTGTTGCCGACAGCGTCCAGGTCCGCCAGAATCTGGCGCGCCCGGGCGTAGCTGCCCTTTTCTTCCTTTTCCATGGCTTCCTTGTCGTAGCCCATTTCGCCGATGCCGTTGGCGTTGTCGGCGATGGGCCCGAAGGCGTCCATGCTGATCGTGTTGCCGGTCAGGGTCAGCATGCCGATGCCGGTCATGGCGACGCCGTAGGCGACAAAGATCGGGGTGGTGTCCCAGTAGCAGAGCACCGACAGGAACAAGGCGATGGCGATGACGACCAAGGCCGTGACGGTGCTTTCGTAACCCAGCGCGATGCCCTGGATGATGTTGGTGGCGTGTCCGGTCTGGCAGGACTTCGCCAACTCACGCACCGGGGCATGGGTGGTGTGGGTGTAGTAGCTGGTGACCTTGTTCAAGACGATCGCCAGAACCACGCCGATCATGCAGGTGACCGCCGGACGGATGTCGACGCCGTTGAAGGCGTACCAGGCGCCCGAAAGCACGCCATGCATGTCCCATCCAGGGAAGCCCGCCTTGGCCGCGGGGAACGAGGCCAGGTAGTCGGCGTCAAAGTGCAGGTACACGAAGTCCAGGACGAAGATGCCGACCACCGAAATGGCCGATCCGATCCAGAACCCGTTGTGGACGCTGTGAAGGGCGGTGTCCGACGTCGAGTTGGCGTCCGCCTTCACGGTGTAGGTGCTGATGATGGAGCCCAACACGCCCACGCCGCGGACCAACAGGGGGAAGATAACGCCCATGTGGCCGAAGCTCGCCAGGCCCAGGATCATGGCCGCGACGATGGTGACTTCGTAGCTCTCGAAGATGTCGGCCGCCATGCCAGCGCAGTCGCCGACGTTGTCGCCCACGTTGTCGGCGATGGTCGCCGCGTTGCGGGGATCGTCTTCGGGAATTCCCTTTTCGATCTTGCCCACCAGGTCGGCTCCAACGTCGGCCGCCTTGGTGTAGATGCCGCCGCCGACGCGCATGAACAGCGCCAACAGGGTGCCGCCGAACCCGAAGCCCAACAGCGCTTCGTAGCTCTTCTCACCGAAGATCAGGAAGATCGTGGTGCCGCCCAGCAGGCCGAGGGAGTCCAACAGCATGCCGGTGATGGTGCCCGTGCGGTAGCCGATCTGGAGCGCCTCGCCGTAGCTCTTGCGGGCCGCGGCGGCGACGCGGACGTTGCCGTCCGTGGCGTAGCGCATGCCCACGAAACCGACCGTCCAGCTGAAAGCCGAGCCGATCAGGAAGGCCGCCGCGCGGCCGATCTGGAAGGCGTGCTCGGAGCCGGTGTAGGTCAGGTACAGCAGGACGGTGATGACCACGACGAAGATCGCGATCTTTTTGAACTGCGCGGCCAGGTAGGCGTCGGCGCCTTCCCGGACGGCAGCGGCGATGTCTTGCATCTTCTGCGTGCCACGATCGGTGGCGGCGACCTGGCGGCTCAACATGAACGCGTAGAGCAAGCCGAGGACGGCGATCACCAGGATGATCATGAGCCCGTAGAATTCAAGGGCCGAGTAGTGCAGGAACTGGAAGAACTCGAACGGCTTTTCGGCCGGAGCCGCGGGAACCGCGACAGGGGCCGCCGCCACAGCGCTGACCGCCGCGGGAACCGCGGTGGCCGACACAGCGGCCGCATCCGTAACCGACGCCGGCTTATCCGCCGAGGCCAGGAAAACGGGGCTGAACAGGAAGACCGCCAGGAACAAGGCGGTCATGGACGACACGGTCGCCATATGGCGTCCGGCCGCCCACTTTTTGAGGGCACCAAACACGTCAGGCCTCCAGTGATTCGGGGGTTAGGCCCGCATTCGCGGGGAGACAGGAGCAATGCGCTCCTGCCACCTGTGCACTATCCACAAACACCCATCAAGCGACTATGACCCGCGTCACCCAGGAATCATCTGATGAAAAATTGTGTTTCATTTTGGAAATGGGTCTAAACTCTCCTAACCTAAAAAAGCGGCTGGATTTTTTCAGGGCGGACCCGTATAATTACCCTATAAATTCGAACTAAAAAAGTACGGTTTATACGAACTTTTACTCGAAACAAGGAGGAGCCATGGCTCTCGCGCGATCCATCACCGAGCTCGTCGGCAATACCCCCCTGCTGCGTCTGCCCAAGCTCTCCGAGCAGACCGGCGCCGAAATCCTGCTCAAGCTGGAGTTTTTCAATCCCCTCTCCAGCGTCAAAGACCGCATCGGTCTGGCCCTGATCGAGGACGCCGAACGAAAAGGCATCCTGAAAAAGGATACGGTCATCATCGAACCGACCAGCGGCAATACCGGCATCGCCCTGGCCTTTGTGGCGGCCTCGCGGGGCTACCGCCTGATCCTGACCATGCCCGAAACCATGAGCGTCGAACGCCGCAAACTGCTGGCCGCCCTGGGCGCGGAACTGGTGCTGACCGAAGGCCCCAAAGGCATGCGGGGAGCCATTGAAAAGGCCGAGGAATTGGCGCGGAGCACCGCAAACAGCTGGATTCCCCAGCAATTCAACAATCCGGCCAACCCTGAAATCCATTACAAGACAACGGGTCCAGAAATTTGGAAGGATTCCGGCGGCAAAATCGACATCCTGGTGGCCGGAGTGGGCACCGGCGGAACCCTGACCGGGGCCGGACGCTACCTTAAAGAAAAGAACCCCGCCATCAAACTCATCGCCGTGGAGCCGGTTTCCTCGCAGGTCCTCGCCGGACAGGCCGCCGCCCCCCATAAAATCCAGGGCATCGGCGCGGGTTTTGTTCCGGGTGTCGTCGACCTCAAGCTGTTCGATGAAATCCTCCCCATCTCCCATGAAGACGCCGGCGCGGCGGCCCGTTCCCTGGCCAAAACCGAAGGCGTCTTGGTGGGAATCTCCTCCGGGGGCAACGTCCATGCGGCATCGCTGATCGCCAAACGGCCCGAAAACAAAGGGAAAACCATCGTCACCGTCGCCTGCGACACCGGGGAGCGCTACCTCAGCACCTGGCTCTGGGAATCCTAAAAACCGGCCCAAAGAGAGCGGGTTGCTGATTTCCCGTATGTTCGTATCCCCAAAGAAAAGGCGGGGGAGGCCGAAGCCTCCCCCGCCTTTTCTTTGCCCAATCCCCTGCGGCCCCCGAACGCACCGGCCCGCACTCCAACGCCGTTTAGGCCCCGGATTTCGGGCCTAAGGTCTCCATTTTCCGGAACTCCGGAAAAATATTCGCCGCCGCGGCCACCACGCCCAAAACGGCCAAGCCGCCGAACACGACCGAACCCACCGGCCCGAACCACCCGGCGGTGACGCTGCTTTCGACCTCCCCCAATTCGTTGGACGAACCGATAAACAGGAAATTCACGGCCTGGACCCTGCCCCTGAGCTCCTCCGGCGTCCGCAATTGGACCATGGTCCGGCGTACGTAGACGCTGATCTGATCGAGCATCCCCGACAGGGTCAACGCCGCCAGCGACAACCAAAGGTTTCGGGAAATCCCGAAGACCAGCATGCACACCCCGAAGCCCGCCACCGCCGTCAACATCGCCCGTCCCGGCCGCTGAAGGTTGGGTTTATGCACCAAAAAGAAGCTCATGATCAAAGCGCCGACATAAGGCGCCGACGTCAGGGCGCCCTGCCCGACGGCCCCGCAATGCAGGATGTCCACGGCGTACATGGCTAAAATGCCCACCACGCCGCCAAAAAGCACCGCCACAAAATCCACGCTCATGGCGCCCAAAATCGGGCGTTCCTTCCAAACAAAGCGGAAGCCTCCCAGCATGCGTTCCTTGAGGGGTTCCGCCTTCGGCTTGGCGAAATCGCGCAGGATATGAAAGCCGGGAAGCAGGCTCATCTGGATCAGGGGGCCCAACGCCACGATCAGCAAGGTCTTGACCGGCCCCAGCCACCACAACAACACGCCGCCCAGGAGCGGACCGACGATGGAGCCGGCCTGGAACATCGAACTATCCCAGCTCACCGCCCGGGGCACCTCGGATTCCTCCACCAATTGAGGATAAAAGGAAGCCGCCGCCGGACTGTTCATGGCCCGCCCGGTCCCCGCCAGGAAAAGCAGGGGAAACCAAGCCCAAATGGGGCCGCCCCATGCGACCACCGCGCACAAACCCAGGACCGCCGCCGCCTGCAGGGCGGCCGCCGTGGCCATCACGGCCCGTTTGGGGAAGTGGTCTGCGGCCCATCCAGAAGGCAGGCTGAACAGCAGGATCGGCAAATAGTTGGTCAGGCCCACCAGCGCCAGGGTCCACGCGGAATGGGTGGCGGTGTAAAGATGGTTCGCCGCGGTCAGCCGGAGCATTTGGCCGGCGAGATTGACCGATAAACTCGCGCCTAAAAAGCGCCGAAAGCCCGGACGTCTGAGCGGGGCATAGGGATCATGGGCCATGGGTCAGCCTTTCTTCATTATATATTGGGTCCCCCAAACCCTTCCAAAACCAAAAAAAGCATACCCGGACCTCTTGGATATGGGAAACATATATTAATTATAACGACGATAACTTTTCCCTATGCCCTTTTCCGCCGCCTGTCCGGCCCGCGATGGGTTCCGAATGTCCGAAAAAAACGCCGACAAAACAGGAAGGTCGGCGGAAGCCGGCCTTCCTGAACCCACGATGGGCCCCACGTCTCAGGGTTGGGTGGCGTCGAAGGTGTCCGCCAAAGTCTTGAATTCGGCGGCGCGCCGATGGAACACGTCCGCTCCGTGGCGGAAACGGGCCAGGGCCGATCCATCGTCGGCCATGCCCGGCCCGGTCCAGACCTGCGGCTGTTCCTGGGGCCAGGACACCCGCAGCTTTCCGGAATCCTCGATCAAGCGCCGCGCCAGACCTTCCACCTTGAGCAGATCCGCGTTCATTTCCGCCAACAAGTTCCGGCGCTGGGCGACCACCCCCGGATCGATGGCGGACTTCTCGTCAAAAGCGATGGAACGTCCGGCGGCGGCCATGCGCTCTTCCATGCGATGGGTCCAGTGGTCCGCTTCGTCGGCGACCTTCGCCGCTTCGGCGTCCAGATCGGCGCGTTCATAGCGCGCCAAGTGCGCCGTCTGGGCGAGGGCGTCAAAGCGGGAAACAAGGTCGGACAAAGCGTGGCTACGGCGGCGGAGCTCCTGCCCAAGGGGGGCGAAGCGCCCGTCCAGGCTTTTGTAGGCCTGCAGATCCGCGGGGCGATCGGGTCCCACGACGGTCCGGCTCAGGCTGAAAAAGTCAAAATCCCCTTCAAAGGCTTCGCCTTGATGGAGAGTGGCATCCAGCTCCGCAGCCTGCCCGTCCATGCTCTGGGCCAAGGTCCCCAGCGTGGCATAAGGTTCGGCCAAGGGCGTCGACGTGCGGGTAAGCGCCTGGGCCAAAAAATCGATGCGTTGGCGAGCGGCGCCCAGAACAGCCTTGGGCGCCTCCAAGGTGCCCGTGTAATAGGCTTTCCGGGCCTTCAAATCGACGTTGCCGGAGCACCCGAAGGCGAAGGCTAGTGTAAGGGCCAACAACGCGGGACGAAGGGTGGAATTCATGGGTTCCTTTCGGGTTATTCGGCGTAAAGCATACGGACGGTCATGCCGCCATCGACCACCAGACGCTGACCGGTGATGAACCCGGAACGCCGGGAATCCAGCAAAAAATCGACGGCTTCGGCCACATCCTGGGGCCGACCGACCCGGCCGACGGGGTGCTGGGCGTGATCCAGAGCTCTCAGGCGCGGCGCAAGTCCTTTTCCCTGCCAGCCCCGGACGTCGATCCAACCGGGAGCCACCGCATTGACCCTCAACCCGCGGGGCTGGAGGCTCACGGCCAGCGCATGGGTCAGCGCCAGCACGCCGCCTTTACTGGCCGCGTAGGCTTCCCCATCGGGTTCGGACATCAGGGCGCGGGTGGACGCCACGTTCACGACCGCCCCTCCCCGTCGCAAACGCGGCAAAAAAGCTTGGACGCAAAGGAACATGCCCCGCAGGTTGACGTCCAGGATGCGGTCCCATTCCTCAACGCTCAGGCCTTCCAGGGGCTTGAATCCGCCGAAACCGGCGTCGTTCACCAAGCCGTCCAAAGCGCCGAAACGCGCCAAGGCCTTGGCCGCCGCCGCCACTTCCTCGGGCTTGCCCACATCGCAGGGGACAAAACGGCCCTTCCGCCCAAGTCGGGCCGCGGTCTTGGCGCCCTGGACCCGATCGACGTCGAGCACGGCCACTGCGTGCCCTCTGCCCGCCAAATGCTCGGCGATTGCGCGACCGATGCCGCGGGCGCCTCCGGTGACGACAAAGCGTGCGCTGCGGGGCAAAACCCACCTCACCAGGAATGGAAAAGCGGCCCGCGCCTTCGACTCCAGGATCTTGCGGGCGGGCCGCCACCAATTTACACTATGCGCCATGAAAAAGCTGATCAAAGGCATCATCGAATTCCGGCGCTCCCGCAGCGCCGAGGTGCGGGAACTTTTCGCCCAGCTCGCCCTGGGGCAGAAGCCCGATTGCCTCTTCCTGGCCTGTTCCGATAGCCGTGTGGCGGCGAACGTTTTCGCTTCCACGGACCCAGGCGACCTCTTTGTGGTGCGCAACCTGGGAAACATCATGCCGCCGGCGCCGGACACGGGCTCGGCGGTCGCGGGCCTGGAATACGCCCTCAATGTCCTCAAGGTGCGCCACATCGTCGTCTGCGGACATTCCGATTGCGGCGCCATCCGCGCCCTGGCCGATGATCCCAAATTGGAAGGGGGAACCCCCCTGACCGCCTGGCTGCGGCATGCCCGTTCCAGCGGCGACGGCGGCTGGCAGGACTTGGACCGGGTTTCCCAACGCAATGTGGCCGTCCAACTCGCCAACTTGCGGACCCACCCCCTCGTGCGCGAGCGGGAAGCCCGGGGTGAAGTCCGTTTGCACGGCATCTGGTTTCATATCCGACACGCCGAGGTGCATTACCTCGAGCAGGAACCTGACCACTTTGTGCTGATCGACGATCTCGAGGGTCTCCGCATCCTGGAACGGATGACGGACTAGCTTCTAGTCCTCGGACCAACATTTATTGCGTATCTCGAACCTATGTTTCAAAGCGCGAAAATCCTAATGTGACGTAAGTTAGTTTACGAATATTGATCTTCGTCATGGGGCTTTGGGCGGCTCCCATCTATCCTTATGGACTCTCGGTCGCAAGCGCTCCTTAAGACGCGCGCACGCCGTCCCGCCCGACCCGACCCCGTGTGGAGGCACGTCCATGAGTTCGACGCACAACACGCCTGATTCCGCTCCGATCCCCGCCCTGCAAACCCTTCCGGGCGACGAAATCCGGCAGGTCCAATGGCGCTTCTCGGACCGCTACGAGCTCCAGATGCTCGTGCAGGCCGCGCGCCAAGTGGCCCGCGGCCCCGTGGCCAAGCTGGTCGCCCAAGGCGCGCGCCGCAGCCACGAATGGACCGAGGGGAAAAACGAGCTCCTCAAAATCTACGACGAATCCGGGATCACCGGCGCTTTCCTGGATCCCCAGCACGGCGGCATGTTCGAAGGCCCCAAGAACTTCGCGATGGCCTTGACCGCCTTTGAACTGGCCTGGGTCGACGGCGGCGCGGCCACGGCCTCCCTCGCCGGCAACTTAGGGCTGGCGCCCATCCACGAATGCGGCACCCCGGAGCAGGTCGAACACTACATGTCCCTGGCCGCCCCGGCCAAAGCCGGCGAGGATCGCCAGACCGCGCGGGCGGCCTTCGCGCTGACCGAGCCGCTCCCCTACGTCGGCGTCGAGACCGGGCTGCTGTGCGGCAAAGTGCGCGTGGCCGAGTGGAAAGAAGGCCAGGAGCCCATCCTCGAAATCGAAAAGCGCGGGCGATTCATCACCAATATGGACTACGCCAACTTCGTCACCGCCGCCGTCGACACCGACGACCCCAGGATCAAATCAAGCTGCATGGTGATCCTCGAGGAAACCGACCCGGGCGTGTACGATCGCGGCTCGGTCACCATGAAGATGGTGCATCAACTCTCCTCGACCCGGGACCCCATCTTCCAGATGCGCGTCCCCGCTTCGCGCATCATCGGCGGCTACACCGTCAAGGACGGCGTCATCGTCCCCAACCATTCGCACGGCGAAGTCATCGAGTCGGTCTTCAAGCGCACCCGCATCACCGTCGGCCTCATGACCAGCGCCAAGCTGCTCTCCGCCGTTGAGCCGGTCATCCGCTACCAGCGCGGGCGCTTCCGGGGCGGCGCGCAAGCGACGCCCGGAACTCCCCGCTATGACCTGGGAATCCAGACCAAACAGGACGCCCTGCACCGCCTGGCCGACGTCTGGGCCATGGGCGAGGCCGGCGCCTCGCTGGGCTTCGCCACGGCCCGCCTCTTCGACATCCTCGATCCGATGGAACGGGTCAAGGAAGGCATCCTCAAGGAAAAAGGGATCGTCGGAGCCCGCGCCCAGATGAAATTCATGGCCGCGGCGGAAAAGGAGGCCCTGGAGCTGGTCCGCCAACGCCGCCTGCCCGAATCCGAGCGCGACGCCGCCCTGGTGGCGAAGCTCGAAGCCGACACCATGGTCCAGTACCTCCTGATCGATTCCCTCGCCAACGTTCTCTGCCCCGCCACCAAGCTTTGGAACACCGGCCACGGCGTCAACGCCATGCGTGAGGCCGTCAGCATGATGGGCGGCTACGGCATCACCGAGGATTGCCCCGGGTTCATCGGCAACAAGTGGATGGACGGCCAGTTGGAGGCCACCTACGAGGGCCCCGAAGCCGTCCAGCGCCGCCAGATGTCGGTGACCATGGTCAGCCCGCTCTTCCTCGAGCAGGTCAAAAATTGGGTGCGCGAACTGCGCGCCGTCGCCGCCAAAAAGCCCGATTCGGGGGCCTGCCTGCTGGCGACCAGCTTCGAAGTGTGGATGTGGGCCTTGGAATACCTCCAGAACAACTGCGACCCCCAGGGCGCCAAACTCTACCACTCCAACCGTCAAGGCGTCACCTTCCCCATGGCGGATGCGCTCGGCTGGTTGCTGGCGGCCCGCTATCAGCTCGACGACATCCTGGAGCTGGAGGCCAAAGGGCCCGAGAACCCCGGGCTGGCGGAGGCTCTTCCCGGCACCTTGGCGTTCTTCGTCGACCTGTCCCACGCCATGGCGGCCCGCGCCGCCGGCGAGGTCAACCGCATCTGCGCCGAACTCGTCTTCGGATACACCCGGCACGCTTCCTGGGAAGACTCCTGCTGCCGCAGCCATTACGACGAGGCGACGTTGCGCCAGGTCGAGTCCGTCATCCCCGGCTTTGAAGGCGGCGCGCTGGGCCAGGGCGACCTGGTCCACGCGGACGGTTCCCACCTGTCCAAGCGGGGGCCCTGCACCAAGTCCGGGGCGCTGGAACCCTTCGTGCACCTCCAGAACAAGCTGGCCTGCTGCCTCAGCGGCAGCCGTATGGCCAAGGACCGCGCGGCCCAGGCGCTCTGCGGGGTCATGATCCCCGAGGCCCTCGATTACCCGAGGGCCTAAGATGGAGGAGACCGTCGAACGTCAGAGCATGGACGCCGACATCGTCTGCGTGGGCTTCGGCCCGGCGGCGGGCGGCTTTCTGCACACGCTCACCCAGGCGATGGCCGCGGAACCGGAAGCCGAGGCTTTCCAAAGCCGCGTGGCGACGGGCATGCCCCTGCAAATCCTGTGCTACGAGCGCGCCGACGACCTCGGGTTCGGGGTCTCCGGCGTGGTCACGCGCGGACGCGCGCTGGAGGCCAGCTTCCCCGGACTGGACTTCAAGGAAATCCCCCTCTTCGCCCCGGTCAGCGGCGAAGAGGTGCTTTACCTGCTCGACCCCGTCGGCGCGAGCCGACGGGGCGCCCTGCTGAAATTCCAGGACGCCTGCCTCAAGCTCATCCCGGGCCTGACCAGGGATCACGCCTTCAAGATGCCCATCATCCCGCCCTTCCTGCACAAGGGGGACGGTTATGTGCTTTCGTTGGGCCAATTCAACGCCTGGATCGGCTCCCAAATCATGTCGACGGGCCTGGCGCAAATCTGGCCGGGCTCTCCGGTGAATTGCGCCCTGCTGGACTCAGGCAAGGTCACTGGCGTCCGCCTCTGCGACCAGGGCGTGGACAAGAGCGGCGCGCCCGAATCCGGCTACATGCCGGGCATGGACATCCGCGCGGCCCTCACCGTCGTCGCCGACGGCCCGGTCGGGCCGGTCGGACGCCAATTGGACGAAGCCTTCGGGATGCGTTTCGAGGGCGGTTCCAAGGACGAGTGGGCCGCCGGCATGAAAGTCGTCGTCGACCTGCCCGCCGACACCCCGCTCAAGGCCGGGCACGTCCTGCACACCATGGGCTTCCCCGAACCCGGCGTTTTCGGTTTCCTGTACGTTTACCCCGGCAACGTGGCCACGGCGGGCGTATTCGTGCCCTCCTGGCTGGACGATCCCAACCGCACCGCCTACCGCACGCTTCAACAGTGGATCAAGCACCCGCGCCTGTACAAGCACTTGAAGGGCGCGACCCTGCGTTCCTGGGGCGCCAAGAGCCTGCTGGAAAGCGGACAGCGCGGCGAACCCAAGCTCTGTGGGGACGGCTACGCCCGCATCGGCGAAGGCTCCGGCAGCACCAACGTGCTCACCGGTTCCGGCGTCGACGAAGCCTGGGCCACCGGGGTGCAGTTGGCCGAAGGCGTCCTCGAACTGCTCAAAGCCGGCAAGCCCTTCGACAAGGCCTCCCTGGAGGCCGCCTACGTGGCGCGCCGCCGGGCGAGCTGGGTCGAAAAAGAAGGCAAGGTGGCCGCCCGTTCGCGCGACGGCTTCGACCGCGGCTTCCTGCCGGGCGCCATCGGCATGGCCTTGGCGGGCTTCACCGGAGGTCTGCTGAACTGGCCGGGCCATCCCCGTCCGACCGCCGAACGCATGCCCAGCCCCGAGTCCTACCACGGCTGCAGCAAGGCCGAAATCGACGCCCTGTTGGAAAAGGCCAAGGCCACCGGCAAAGGCATGCACGACGACCTCATGGACCGCGCCGGCTGGCCCGCCATCGAGGAGGACGGAGCCCTGCTGGTTTCGCACCAGGACGCCCTGCTCATGGGCGGCAAGGTGCAGGCCGCGGCCGGCTTCGCCGACCACGTCCGCGCCATCGACCCGGCCCTCTGCCTGGGTTGCCGCAGCAAGTTGTGCGTGGATATGTGCTCGGGCCAGGCATTGAGCGTCGGCCCCGAAGGCGCCCCCGCCTTCGACCGCGAAAAATGCGTGCACTGCGGCATTTGCTTCTGGAACTGCCCGGAATACGTGGACAAAGCCGCCGGGCGCACGAACATCTCTTTCGCCGCCGGTTCGGGCGGCTTCCATTCGGCCGAAAACTGAGGGCCGCCCGGGCCCCCGGAAAGGGGCCCGGGATTTTCCCACGGAGGATCGTTTGAGCCAGTCCTATCACATCGTCGTCTGCGGCGGCCTCGTGCCCGACCCCTTGCAGACCCTGGAACCCGTCCAAGGCCCCGCCGCTTGGGGCCTGAAAAACGAGGCCATGCTGCCCGCCGTGCTCGATCCCTGGGCCGCCTGCGCGCTTTGGGAAGCGGCCGCCCTGGCCAAATCCCTTCCCGGCTCCAAGGTGTACCTGGCCTGCGCCGCGCCCAAGGCGAAGCTCCAGCAGGTCATGATGGCGCTCGCCCAAAAGACGCCCTTTGAACTGATCCCCGTCGACGCTCCGGCGGGCGGCTTCACCGACTCCGCCGAGACCGCCCAGGCCCTGGAGAAAGCCATCACCGCCGTCCCCGGCCTGGATCGCGCCCATCTGCTCCTGTTCGGCGGCTGGGAATCCGCCTCCCGCGGCGCCGGCGTCACCCTGGCCCTGCTGGCCGAAAACCTGGGAATCACCGAACAGTTCCAGGGCGTCGACCGCCTGGCCCTCCAGGCCGACGGCGGCTTCGAAATCCTGGAACGCGTCGAAGGCGGCAAACACCAGGTCAGCAAGCTGGCCTCCGCGCCCGCCGCTTTCGGCTGGGCCACCGGCAGCCTGCCCGAGCCCCCGAACAATCCCCAGGTCGGCATGGCCAACATGAAGGTCCTGATGCCTTCCCTGCAAAAGGCGCCCGCCGTGAAACTCACCGGCGGTGGCCTCGAAATCCTGGGCGTCGCCCAACCCAAGCAAAAGCGCGAGACCAAGGTCATCAAGGACTGGACGGTGGAACAGATCGCCCAGGACATCGCCGCTTGGCTCAAGGCCTGAGTTCCCGGAGCGGGCCCCCCGAGGCGGCCCCCGGATCAGATTCCACTCGAAAGGGCTCCATGGAAACCATCCTGTATCTCGCCCCCGTCGAAACGGACGGCACCCTCTCCAAGGCCTCGCTGGAAGCCGCCGGCGCGGCGAAAGCGCTCGCCCAGGCCCTGGGCGGCGCCAAACTGCTCGCCGGTCTCTTCGGGGCCGACGCCTCCAAAGCGGCGGCCCAGCTCGGCGGGGCCGGTTTTGAAAAGGCCCTGCTGGCGGAAGACGCGGCGCTGTCCCAGCCCCGCTACGCCACCGACGCCGCGGCCTTCGTCGCCCTGGCCCAGGCTTCCGGCGCCAGCATCGTCGTGGCACCGGCAAGCTCCCGGGTCCAGCGCGTCGCCGCCGGCGCGGCCTCCCGCCTCAAAGGCGCGATCGACACCCACGCCACGGAACTGCTCGCCGAGAACGGGGCCGCCGCGGCCACGCGTTGGCTTTACCGCCAGCGCTTCTCCTCCACGGTGCGGCGGGCCGCCCGTCCCTGGATTCTCACGGTGGACGCGGGCAACTACCCCGCGCCCTCCGGCGGCGCCGCCCCCGCCGCCGAAAAGATCGCTTTCACGGCCCCGGCCACCGGCACCGTCGTCGAAGGCGTGCGTTCGCCCTCCAGCGGGCCGCAAACCATCCGTCCCGACGCCCAGATTCTTTTCGTGGCGGGAGCGGGCTGGTGCAAAAAACAGGCCGATGGGACGACCCATGTCCCCGAGGCCGAAAAGCTGATCCTCGGATTCCTCGACAAGGCCAAGGCCAGCCTCGGCGGAAGCAAGAGCATGGTCGACCAGCAGGGCGAAGGCGCCGCGCTCAGCTTTATGAGCCATCTCAACCAGATCGGTCAGACCGGGGCGACGCCGCGCCACCCCAAGGGCCTGGCGACCTGCTGCCACGGCGAGGAACCCCACGTGGTCGGATGGCGCTTCGTCAACGAACGCCGCGCGGTGAACCTGAACGCCGGTTGCGGCTGGGCCCAGGGCAAGGCCGACGTGCTCTACGTCGCCGACGCCTTCCAGGTCGTCGCCCGGGTCAACGAACTGCTCGGATAGTTTCGGACGCGCAAAGCCCCGCGCCCCCGGTGTCGCACCGGGGGCGCGGGGCTTTTTTTTGCCGAAAGGGGACTACGGAAACTTAGTCGTTTTTCTTGAGGACGCAAACCCCCATGTTCCCGCCGCCCGTGTCGAACACGACCCTAAAGAGCACCGAGGCGCCGGGGACCAGCTGCCGAAAATCCGCGCCTTCGGCCACCGTCGGCAGCGAAAGCTGGCAGTTTCCGCCCAGCAAAGGCTTGATGTTGCCGCCGGCCATATTGGCGATCTCGCCCACCGCGTCCCGGATTTCGTCGCTGCCGACCTCCTCGAGGCCCATCCCGAACATGGCCGCCGCCACCGAGCGGGCCGTGGGCCCCAGGCAGTCGACCATCACGGCGCCCTGCCAATCGCCGGTGATCTGGACGCAGCTGGACACGTGGGCAGGATCCCCGGCCGCCAACAGCGTCGAACTGTCCCCCGTCTCCGAGGAACTCACTTCCAAGTCCTTGCCCAGCATGCTCGACCAGATCGATTTGACCACGGTCTCGATATCGCTTGGAGAGATCGCCATGACCGACTCCTCGTTATTTTAGTTTGTAGTATCGCCCGCGGGCCAGATTGACGCTCACGAAGCGGTCGCTGAGTTCTTCCATGATCTCGCTTCCGCCCAGAAAGAGCGCGCCGTCCGGCGCGAGCTGCTGGGCCATTTTTTCCACGATCCTCTTGCGGTCGCCCTGGTCGAAATAGATCAGGACGTTCCGCAAAAAGATGACGTCGAAGGTCGGAAAGACGGGCCACGGTCCGTTCAGGTTGAGGGCCTGGACGTCCACCAGCTTTCTGAGCTCCTCCTTGATCTTCCACTTGAGCCCGGCCTGGTCGAAGTACTTCACCAGCAGGGCCAAGGGCAGCCCCCGGTTGACTTCGAACTGGTCGTATTCGCCCTGCCGCACGCGCGCCAGCATGGCCTCCGAGATGTCCGTGGCCTGGATCCGGAGATCCCAGCCGCGGAGCGCCTCGAAATAGTGGAAGGCTGTCATCCCCACCGAATAGGCCTCCTGGCCCGCCGAGCAGGCCGCCGACCAGACGCGCAGGGACTTTTTCGCCGCCCGGGCCTTGATCAGCGCCGGCAGTATCTCCTGCCGGAGGCCGTCAAAGGGGCCCGCATCGCGGAAAAACCAGGTCTCGTTCGTCGTCATCAGATCCAGGGTCTCCTGCGCCAGGTTGCCGTTGCCGTCGGCGCGCAACCCGGACGTGAGTTCGGAGAATCCCTTGAACTGGCGGCGCCACAAAAGCGGCGTCAGCCGGCTGACGGCCAAAAACGCCTTGTCGTCGCCGAGCTGGATGCCGGACTTTTGCCGCACAAAGTCCTGCACCACCTTGAAGTCCGCCGCCGACAACTCCGGCTGCTCAGGCATTGGAGTCCCCCTGAGATTCCGGCGCCAGCCCCAGCATTTCCAGCTTCATCACGACGCTGTCCCCGGTGAAGGGCTTCATGATGTAGTCGTCGGCGCCGGCCATGAGCGCCTTGTGCATCTGTCCGCTTTCGGTTTCGCTCGTGCACATCATGATCCGCATGACGTCGTAGCGCGTGTCCATGCGCAAGGCCTTCAGCAGTTCGTAGCCCGACATGTTGGGCATGTTCCAATCCAGGAGGGCCAGGGCCGGAGGGTCGACGTTCTTCAGCACTTCCAAGGCCGCGTTGCCGTCGGCGGCCTCGATACACTCGATGCCCAGTTTCTCCAGGATGCGTTTTACGACGTTCCGCGCAACGCGCGAGTCGTCCACAACGATCGCCTTCATGCCGCCTTCCCGGCCGCGCGTTCGCGCGGCCTGAGCATTGGCCCGCCCGGTCCCTCCGGGCATAGCCGCCACCTTGATTTGCCTTACCCCGTTCAGGCCGCCTGGGCGGGCCTCAAGGGCGGGGTTCGTTTGACCAGTTCCGCCGCGACGTCCCCCAGCGGCAACACCGCATCGGCGATGCCCGCCCGGGCCACGTAACCGGGCATCCCCCAGACCACGCTGCTGGCTTGATCCTGGGCCAGGACGGAGGCGCCCCGCGCCTTCAAACGTTTCGCCCCTTCCAAGCCGTCCGATCCCATCCCCGTCAGCACCACCGCCAGCACGCCGGAACCGAGTTCCGCCTCCGCCAGGCTGTTGAACATCACGTCCACCGAAGGCTTGCAGAAGTTCACCGGCAGGCCTTCGTCCAACTTGACGACGAAGGCGCCGCCTTGGGACACGATTTTCAGGTGATGCTCCCCGGGCGCGATGTAGATATGCCCGGCTTCCAGGACCATGCCCGCCGCGGCTTCGTGCACCCGGATGCGGCATTTGGCGTTCAGGGAATCCGCCAGGCTCTTGGTGAAGTAAGCCGGCATGTGCTGGACGATCGCGATCGGCACGCTGAATCCCGCGGGCAGCGCGGTCAGGACGACCTCCAATGCGCGGGGGCCTCCCGTGCTCACCCCGATGGCGACCAAGCGCACCCCGTGGTTCCTTAACGCAGGTTCGGCCAGCCGCAGGCCCCCGTCCGCGGACAGGGGAGGGAGCCCGGTGTTCGCCCTGGCCTCCAAGGGGGTCCGGACTCTCTCTTTGGGCGCCGACGCTTTCGGCGCCGGAGGGGGTGCCGACCGTCGTGGCGCTTGGGGCCTTTCCGCCGGCGGGGCTTGGACCTCCGCCGGCGTTTTTTCCACCGGCGGCGCTTTGACTTCCGGCGGGCTTGCCTCCGGTTTTGCGGACACGGCTTCCGGCGTCGGCGCGTTCGGTTCGGGGCGCCCGGCTTCCGGCTCCGCGGAAGCCGGAGGCGGTTGAGCCGCGACGGCCTCTTTGCGGCGCCGCGCCTCGGCCAGCAGTTGCTCGATCTTCGGCACCAGGTTGCCGCGCAAGTATTCGCGCACCTCATCCCGATTGCCCAAGCCCGAAGGTTTGATCAGGTAATCCGAAGCGCCGGCGTACAGGGCCTCCAGCGTGGTGTCCGCCCCCCGGGCGGTGAGGGTCGAGAACATGATCACCGGTACGTGCTTGTGGCGTTGGGTGACGATCTTGCACGTCGCCAGCCCGTCCAGCACCGGCATCTCCACGTCCAGCACGATCAGGTCGGAGGGCTCCCGGTCCATCCGGTCCAGGCAGTCCTGGCCGTCAAAGGCCGTCTGCACCGAATATCCGGCTTCCTTAAGGAACGCCGCCATGAAACTGCGGATCACCGCAGTGTCGTCGACGAGTAGCACGCGCGCTTGGGTCATGGTCCTCTCCGGTCCGGGGCCCGGCATACCGGCCCGGACGGCGGAACTAGGCGGCCTTGCTTTCGAGCCGCATCGCCTTTTCCAGGTCGAGCACCAGCAAGAGCCCTTCCTTGAGCTTCACCACTTTGGTGATGAGCTCGCGCATCGAAGCTTCCAAGGTGCTGGGAGGTTCTTCACAGGTCTCCTGGTCGATATCCAGGACGTCCCCGACCTCGTCGACCAACAGGCTGCCCACCCCTTGGCTGTACCGTACCACGACGTTCATGGAAACGCCCTTGGCCTCGCTGATGCCCAGGCGCCTGCCCAAATCCAAGGCGGTGACCACCTCGCCCCTGAGATTGATCAGGCCCCTCACCACCGGATGGGCCAAAGGCACCGGGGTGATGGCCTGGGAACGCATGACCTCCTGCACGTTCAGCACGTCCAAACCGAAAAGCTGTCCGCCGAGGCGGAAGGTGCAGACTTGTCTCACGGTTTCCATGGTGTCTCCTCAGACGTGCGCCAGGCGGGCCCCGGCGATGGCCCCGAGTTCCTCGACCGCCAGCACTTCCGTGACCTGCCCGGCGACGACCGTCGAACCGGCGACCCCCGCACGGCGGCTCAAGGCGTCGACCGGGCCCGTCAGCTTGACCGTATCCAGAATCCCTTCGACGACCAGTCCCACCGGACGGCCCTGGGTATGGACGACGACCATGCTCGCCATTTCGCCCTCCTGGGACGCCGGCAGGCCGACCATGGGGCCCAGTTCCGCCACCGGCAGGATTTCCCCGCGGTATTGCAGGACCTGGCCGCCCCCATCCTGTTCGATGCGGTCCCTGCGGATGCGCTCCAAACGGGCGATCCCCGAAAGCGGGATGGCCATGCGGCGTCCTCCGCCGACCTCAAAGAGGAGGGCCTGGTCGGAATCCTCATGGTTCACGACCGTCTCCTGGGCCGCGGTATCCTGTTCCTTGCCCGCGCTGTTCAAACGCCCGGCGAGGCGCAGCACGTCGAGGATCAACGCCAGCCCGCCGTCCCCCAGAATCGTCGCCCCGGCGAAGAGGTGGATCCCTTGCAACTGCGCGCCCAATGGTTTGACCACGATTTCCTGGGAATCCAGGACTTCCTCGGCCACCAACCCGAAAATCAAGCCTCCGGCCTTCAGCACCAAGATATGCTGAGGTCCCACTTTGGCGAGCTCTTCCCGCCCGAAAGCCTGGTTGCGAAGCTCGCCGTCCAGGAACAACAGGGGTAGGAGGTTGCCGCGCAGGCGGAAGCAAGGCGCGGAATGCACCCACTCGACCTTGGAGTGCTCCTCCAGGCGCACCAGCTCCAGGAGGCTTACCTGGGGGACCGCGAAACGCTGGCCGCTGGACTGGATCAGCAAGGCGGGCACGATGGCCAGGGTGAGGGGAATCTTCAGGGTGATGGTGGAACCCTTGCCCGCCCGGCTGTCGACATCCACGCTGCCGCCCAGCCGTTCGATGTTCGTGCGCACGACATCCATGCCGACGCCGCGTCCGCTGATGTTGGACACCTTGTCCACCGTGCTGAAACCCGGAAGGAAAATCAGGCGTCCGGCTTCGCGATCGCTCATGGTCGCGGCTTCCTCCGGACGGATCAGCCCTTTCTCCACGGCTTTGGACTTCACCCTGTCGATTTTGATGCCACCGCCGTCGTCGTTGACCTGGATGTGCACCTGCCCACCCTCGTGGTAGGCCCGCAGAAGGATCGTGCCCTCCTCCGACTTGCCGGCGGCCAAACGCTCGACGGGAATCTCGATGCCGTGGTCGACGCTGTTGCGTAACAAATGGGTCAGGGGATCCTTGATCGCCTCGATGATCCCGCGGTCGAGCTCGGTTTCTTCGCCTTCCATCACCAAGCGGACCTTTTTCGAAGTCTGCATAGAAGTGTCGCGCACCAAGCGGGGCAGTTTGGCCCAAGCCTGCTTGATCGGCTGCATGCGGGTTTTCATGATCCCGGCTTGGAGTTCGCTGGTGATCATGCTCAAGTGCTGGCTGAGGCCATTGAGTTCCGCGTTGTTGAAACGATGGACCGCCTGCAGCAGTTGGTTGCGGGCGAGCACCAGTTCGCTCGTCTGGTTCATAAGCCGGTCCAGAAGACTGACGTCCAAGCGCACGGTCTCGGACATCACCATCGGATCCGAGGTCGGCGCATCGTTTTTCGGCGCGTTCGCCTTGGCCGGGCCCTCCGGCGGGGCGGCAACGACGGGCGCGACGGAGACCGCGGGAACGCTCGGGACGGCGGTCGCGGGGGGAGTCGTCGAAGCGGCTTGGGGCGCTGCCGCGGGCGGCGTTTGAGGCGCGGGCGCGCCGGTCGCCTCCGCGGGCGTCGGCGGGGCCGCAGGCACCGCTTCCGCCGCGGCGACGACGGCTGCGGCTGCGGGACCAGCGTCTTGGAGCCCTTTCAAGCGGGCGATCAATTCGCTGTAATCGCCGTTTCCGTCGGTGCCGTCCTGGGCGATATGGTTCAGCATGCCCCGGACCGCGTCGACCATCGCCAAAAGGCCGTCCATGATCGGGCGGCTCAAATCGATCTTCCGATCCCGCAGGAGCGCCAAAAGGCTTTCCCCGGCGTGGGTCAGCTGTTCCAATTTACGGAAGCTCAAGAATCCGGCCACCCCTTTGATGGAATGGATGGTGCGGAATACCGAGGCTAAGAGGCCGGCGTCCTTGGGAGAAGCCTCCAATTCCACGAATTTCTGGTCCAGCTTGTCCAGATTTTCGTTGGCCTCGACCAGGAACTCCTTGATGACTTCCTCATCTGACTGGTCCATAGCGCCCTCGCCTTGAGTCCGGTTGGGTGGATCGCTATCAGCTTCGGAACAGCCCAGGGAATACTTGAGGAATCATCATTTTTCAGAGTTATTAAGGCTTCCTACCCAAAGAACCGAATGTTTCGCAATGCGAAATATCCAGGAATCGATTTGGAAACAAAACCCATGGAAAATATCCTGGACCCGCGCGTCCAGCGCTGGAATCCTATCCCAAGTCCCTTCTTCGGGTGCGCGATGTCCAACCCAGATCACCCCACCCGCCGTTTCACCGACCGGGTTGCCGACTACGTCCGGTACCGCCCCGGGTATCCGGACGATTTGACCGAATATATGAGGAAAAACCTCGGCTGGGGGCCAGGGTGCGTGTTGGCGGACCTCGGTTCCGGGACCGGCCTATTCACCGAAAAACTCCTGGAACTCGGCGCCGTCGTCCACGCCATCGAACCCAACGCGGCCATGCGCGCGGCCGCCGAAGAGGCCCTGCTTGGCCGCCCGGGCTTTCTTTCGGAGCCGGGGAGCGCCGAAGCCACGGGCCTGGACCCGGGCTCGCTCGACGGCCTCAGCGTCGCCCAGGCGTTTCATTGGTTCGAACCAGGCCCGGCCAAGCGTGAATTCCTCCGGGTGCTCAAACCCGAAGCCAAAGTGCTTTTGGTGTGGAACGAACGCGACGGCGGCACCGCCGCCGGGGCCGCCTACGACGGTGTGCTCAGACGGCACGCCAACGACTATTCCAAAGTGGACCACAAAAACATCAACGATGCCGTCCTCAGGGCTTTTTTGAACGGCGGCGACGTCGCCTACGCCTCGTTCCGGAACCACCAAAATCTGGACTTTGGGGGTCTGGTCGGCCGCGTCACTTCCTCCTCCTACGCCCCCAAACCCGGGACCGTCGCCCATGGGCATTTGGTGGAGGATTTACGGAAACTCTTCGTCGAACATGCCCGCGCGGGCATTCTGCGTTTGGACTACGAAACCCGGACCTGGATCGGCCGACCGGCTGCCTGAGCCTCGCGGAGGCCCACAGCTTCCGGCTCACACCCGGATAGCACAATTAAAAAAATAATGTTACGATTTATTCCAAGTCGCGGCCGGTGCTTCCCATACTGAGGGAACCATGCATCACGCCCTTGAGCCCTTTCAACTGCTCCGATAGCAGCCGCACACGCGAGGCCCTGCCCTTGACCGCGATGATCTCCAGGCAGTGGTCGTGGTCCAGGTGCACGTGTTGGGACGACAGGATCGACTCTTGGAAATCGTGCTGCAGGTGCACCAATTGCCCGACCAGGTCGTGGCGATGGTGGTCGTAGACCAGGGTCACCGCGCCGGCCACCTCCCCGTCCTTTTCCCAGGAATCCTCCACAAAATCGCGGCGGATCAGGTCGCGGATCGCTTCGGAGCGGTTGGAATGTCCCCGCTCGCGCATCCGCTTGTCGAAGCGGGCGAGCAAATCTTTTTCCAAAGAAACGCCGAACCGTACCAAGTTCTGCATCAGGCGGCCTAAGCGTGAGGGGTTTTGAGCATACCCCAGCGCCTGTGGACGCGCCAGCGCCGGAGCAACAGCCATGCACATGAGCGACGCTTTACTTTCGGTACCGGTGGCGGCTGGAATGCTGGGGACGACGCTCGCGGCCCTGGCCGTGTCGGCGGCCCGGGCCGCCGACGATCCTCGGGCCCGCCCGGCCCGCATGGGCGTTTTGGGGGCCTTTGTTTTCGCAGCCCAAATGATCAACTTCAGCATCCCCGGCACCGGCTCCAGCGGACATTTCGCGGGGGGAACCCTGCTGGCTTTGCTGCTGGGTCCGTGGGCCGGCGCCTTGGTCATGGCTTCGGTCATCCTGGTGCAGGCGCTCTTTTTCGCCGACGGCGGGCTGCTCGCCTGGGGCGCGAACGTCTTCAACATGGGACTGATCGGTTGCTTCGTGGCGGGGCCCTTGCTTGTCGGCCTCTTTGCCGGACCCAGGCCCGGAAAAACCCGGCTTCGGGCGGCGATCATCGCCGCCAGCGTCGCCGCCTGCGTCGCCGGGGCCTTGTGCGTCACCCTGGAGACCACCGCCTCGGGCCTGACGGAGCTTCCCTTTGGGCGCTTCGCCCTCTTGATGCTGCCGGTGCACGCCGCCATCGGCGTCGTGGAAGGCCTGATCACCGCCCTCGTTTTGGAACGACTGCCGCAATGGCAGGGGACCGCCCCCTTGGATGGTTCGGACCGTGGCGAGCGTTTGCGTGTCGGCGGCATGGCGATCCTGGCCCTGCTGATCGCCGGTGCCTTGTCGTGGTTCGCCTCCCAGCGTCCCGACGGTCTGGAATTCTCGGTCGCCCGCACCGCCGCCCCTGGGGCGCTGGAAGCGGCTCCCGGAACCCTGGCGGGACGGGTGGACGCCTGGCAGCGCGGTCACGCCCCCCTCCCGGATTACGCCTTTCCCTCCTCCGGAAGCTCCCAGGACGGGCGTGCGCCTTCCGCCCCGGCTTGGCCGGCGGTGAAATCCGAAACCAGTTTGGCGGGCCTAGGCGGCGCCCTCCTGGTCGGGATTTTGGCCCTGGGCCTCGGATGGACCGCCGTTTGGCGTTCCCGCCGGGTTGGAAGAAATTGACGTGGCTGTTTCCGGCGCGGCGCGTCTCGCGGAGCTCGACCGTTTGGCCTCGGGCCGTTCAGGCTTGCACGCCTTGGACGCACGTTTCAAAATCCTCCTCGGCTTGGCCTTCAGCTTCGCGGTCGTATCGCTCCCCAAATACGCGTTCCTGCGCCTGCTTCCCCTAACGCTCTTCCCCCTGGCCGCGGCGGCCTGGGGCGCCCTGCCCCCCGCCCGGCTGCTGAAAAAGGCCCTGCCAGCCGCGGGCGTGGCTCTGGCGCTCGGCGCCTTCAACCCATTTTTTGACGCAAGTCCTCTTCATTTCAACGGTCTGGCCCTGTCCGGAGGCTGGGTGTCCTTGGCGGGGCTCCTGCTGCGGGCGGTGCTGGTGGCTTTTATGGCGCTCCTGCTGATCGCCGCGACCGGCTTCTCCGCGTTGTGCGACGCCCTGGCCGGGCTGGGCGCGCCCCGATTATTCACCGAACAGCTCCGCCTGCTCTGGCGCTATGCCGACTTGTTGGCCGAAGAAGGCGCACGCTTGTCCCGTGCGCGGGACCTCCGGGACCCCCTTCGCCGTTCCCGCGGTCCCCGCATCGCCGGGCACCTCATCGCCGCGTTGCTGGGGCGCAGTCTACAGCGGGCGGAAAGAATCCACGACGCCATGCTTTGCCGCGGCTACGCCGGGGCCCTCCATCGGCCTTCCCCGCGCCGACCCTGCGCCCGCGAATGGGCCGTCTTGGCGTTGGGACTCGCGCTCGTCGCCGCGCTGCGTTTCGCGCCCTTCCCCGACTTCGTCGCCGGAGCCCTTCCGTGAGCCACCATCGCATCGCCTTCGATCAGGTCCGCTACGCCTATCCCGACGGAACCCAAGCTTTGGACGGGGTCACGTTCCGCCTGGTGCACGGCGAAAGCGTCGGGCTCGTCGGAGCCAATGGGTCGGGAAAATCCACCCTCCTTTCCCATTTGAACGGCTTGCTGCTGCCCCAGACGGGCCTTGTGACCGTCGGCGAAGTCCCGGTGCGCCGGGAAACCCTCGCGGATATCCGCCGCCACGTCGGACTGGTCTTCCAGGATCCGGACGACCAACTTTTCATGCCCACGGTGCTCGAAGACGTCGCCTTCGGCCCCTTGAACCTCGGAATGTCCCCGGCCGAGGCGAACAATCGCGCGCTCCAGGCCTTGGAAGCCGTCGGCTCGGCCTCCCTGGCCCACCGACCGCCCCAGCACCTTTCGCTGGGGCAACGCAGCGCCGTGGCCGTCGCCGCTGTGCTGGCGCTGGAACCCGATGTCCTCGCCTTGGACGAGCCCGCGGCCCGGCTCGATCCCCGCGCCCGTCGGCGCCTGATCGGGCTCCTCAAGGGCTTCCGCCACACCAAAATCGTGGCCAGCCACGACTTGGACTTGGTGCTGGATTTGTGCGACCGCGTGCTGATCCTCAAGGACGGCCGCCTGCTGAAGGACGGGCCCTGCCGGGAACTGCTGAGCGACCTCCGGCTTCTGGACGAAGCCGGCCTGGAGGCGCCCTTGAGCTTGGGCCTTATCGCCCCGGACGGCGTCCGGCGCCCGGGACCGTCCGCCTTTTGCTAAACTTCCGCCGGCCGTAGCTCCACGGAACGATTTTTCCCACCTCGGCGGCATAGGCTTCATATTCGGCGCCGAAAGTCTCGAGCATCAGGCGTTCCTCCACCGCCATTTTCAAAAACAGACTCGCCGCCACCAAGCCACAGCCGACCCAGGCCTGAATGCGGTCGGCATCCAGCGCCGCGCCCATGGTCGCGGCCAAAAGACCCGTGTATATCGGATGCCGGGCCAGGGCGTAAGGGCCCGTACGGATAAGTTCGTGCCCCTTTTTGACCGTGACCACCGCGCTCCAATTGGTCCCCAGCGCGCGCCGCGCCCAAACGCAAAAGCCCAGCCCGAGGAGGCATAAAGCCAGGCCCAAAAAACCGGACCAGGGTCCTAGGCCCCGGCGCCCGATTTCCGGCGCCGGGGGAGCCGGAACAAAAATCGCGCCATATCCCGCGACCAACAAAAAGCGCTGGGCGATGAGACCGCCCCAGCCCTCGCGCTTAAGCGTTGGCTTGGTCCTCCGGGCCCAAACCAGCCAAAGCAGCCACCAAAGAACGAAGGACCACCGGATCAAGACCGTCGTCATGCCCGCCTCCTCCCCTTCAAGCCCCTGGGCCGGGGAACCCCCCGGCAGCCTCTTGCGTCCCTTTACCCTCTGCAAACGGATTCCCCGGCTTCTTTGCTATAATCTCTGCGGGCATCCGCATTCGCACCCTTTTCCTTCGCGTGAAACCATGGTCCCCGGACTCGACTCAGCGTCTCCCGGCAGGATCGCCGTCGTCGGCGGCGGCGCCGTAGGTGGTTTGCTCGCCCAGGCCGCCCACCGGGCCGGACGCGTCGTCACGCTGTGCGTCCGTTCCGAAGTCACCCGACTTGAAATCGCCGTGGACGGACGATTCGAGGCGGTTCCCGTGGAGATCGTCGCCGATCCCGAGAGCCAAGGTCCGGCCGAATGGATCCTTCTGGCGACCAAAGCCCAGGACACCCCGGGCGCCGCCCCCTGGCTCAAACGCCTGATCGGCCCCGGCTCGAAGGTCGTCATCCTGCAGAACGGGATCGAACATAGGGAGCGCGTGCGCCCCTACTCCGCCGACGCCCAACTCCTGCCTGCGCTCGTCTATGCGGCCATCGAACGCGTCGCCCCTGGGCGCATCATCCACCACCAAGGCGACCTCATCGCCGTGCCCGATTCGCCCCTAGGAGCGGCCTTTGCGGACCTCCTAAAAGGAGGCGGGCTGACGATCCGCCTGGAAAACGATTTCACCACCGCAGCCTGGCGGAAGCTTCTGGGAAACATCGCCGGGAACCCGCTGACCGCCCTCACGTTGCGCCGCGTGGAAGTCTTACGCGACCCGGGCATCCGGCGCTTGGCGATCGGCCTGCTCGATGAGGCTGTCGCCGTGGCCCAATCCGAGGGGGCCGCGCTGACACAAGAAGACGCCCAGATGGCCCTGGACGTCTACGGCACCTACAAGGACAGCATCGGAAGCTCCATGCTCTACGACCGTCTGGCGGGGCTCCCCTTGGAACACGACCACCTGACCGGCGCGCTCGTGCGCAGGGCCGACCGCAGGGGAGTCCCCGTGCCTTTGAACAAGGCGATCCTGGCGCTGTTGGACGCGCTCAGCGCCCCGCATCCGCTCTGAAGGCCGTCCCCGACCTCAGACGATACGGCAGGGAATCCATTCGTCTTCGCTCACCGAATAGACCGCGCACAAACGGTGGTATCCGTCGGCGACCACGACCCGGCCCCATTCCGGCGCCCGCACCAACAGCAACGGCGAAAGCGCCTTGCCAGCGGAAATCTTGTCCCGGTCTTTTTGGACGTGCGAATTGCTCACGCCGAGGAGCGAAAGTTGGGACGCCCGGAAAATGTCCTTCGCTTTGAAGCGCGCGCCCGGCGCCGTCTTCAACGACTCGCTTACGGCTCGGGCTTTGTCCTCCGGCCACAAGAGCCCCAGATAGGACTCCGCGGCTGGGTAGTCCTTGTCTTCCGGCGCATCCAGCCAATGAATCGCCTCTTTATCCGCTTTCTCCGTTTTATCCGCCATCGTTCCTCCCTGGCCCCGAGTTCAATTCCCGGGTAAACCCTTGTCGCCAAACCTGAAACGGCATGCCGCCTTACGGTCCGGAACGCGTTTTTCCGCGGTTCACGACCGACTTTTTTGCCTTCTCCAGCGTAAAAGGCCTTGTCCGCACCGACAAAGCGCCGCCGATGGAGTATAACAGTACTCCGGCCGCCTCTAAACTGGCGCTGCGTCCACCATCACTGGCAAGGAGTTGGAATGGGTCTGCTCGACGGCAAAAAAGCGCTCATCTTCGGGGTCGCCAACGCGCGTTCCATCGCTTGGGGCATCGCCCAAGCCCTGCATCGCGAAGGCTGTGAAATCGGTTTGACCTATCTGGGCGAACCCCAGGAGAAGCGGGTGCGCCCCTTGGCCCAAATCGTGGACGCCAAACTGGTCCTGCCCTGTGACGCCACCAAGGACGCCGAAATCGAGGCGGTCTACGCCGAAGTCGCCCGGACCTGGGGAAACGTCGATATTCTTGTCCACTCCATGGCTTTCGCCCGCAAAGAGGATCTCGCGGGAACCTATGTCGACACCACCCGCGCCGGATTTGCGCTGGCGCTGGACATCAGCGCCTACTCCCTGGTGGCCGTCACCCGCCCCGCGTTGCCCCTGATGAAGCCGGGCTCTTCGGTGCTGGCCCTCACCTATTACGGTTCCGAAAAGGTCTCCAAAAATTACAACGTCATGGGCGTGGCCAAGGCCGCCCTCGAGGCTTCGGTGCGCTACTTGGCCGCCGATCTCGGCCCGCTCGGTATCCGCGTCAACGCCATCAGCGCCGGCCCCATCAAGACGCTGGCCTCCAGCGGCATTTCCGGTTTCCGTTCCAAACTACGCTCCTCCGGCGAAGCGGCGCCCCTCCGGCGTTCCGTGACCCAGGCGGAGGTCGGCAACGCGGCGCTGTATCTCAGCTCCCATTTGGCCAGCGGCGTCACCGGCGAGGTGCACTTCGTCGACGGCGGCCTGAATATCCTGGGCGAAAGCGTCCGGGAACCCGAAGCCACAGCGGACTAAAGGCGGCCTACGCCGCCCGGTCTTCAAGGCTTCCGGGCGGCGCAGGCGCACTCCGAGAACTCATCCGGGGTGAAGGCCGATTGAGCGCACACATAGGGACGAACCTGACGGGCGTCGGGTGCCGAGGACGCCAGGCTCCGCCCGGCGTAATTCCGGGCGAAACGCGCCTGGAGCCCCGAATCCGTTTTCAGCGCCCGCACCAAAGCCGCGACCCCGGCGCGGTCAAAATTCCGTCCGTATTCCTTTTTGAAGTCGTATTCCAATCCCCAGCCCAAACCTCTCCCCTGCGCGTCGCGTTTGAGCGTCCAGGTCGCCAAATCCAGTGAATTCCCGTCCGCCGTTTGGAGCTGTCCGATCTGGAACGAAGGGCTGTTCCCATGGTTGGGACCGACCGAGGGGACCAAATGAAAAACCGTCCTCCCCTGCGGCCCATCCAGAACCTTGAAATCGTCGAAATGGGTGTGGGCGGCCCACACCATCCGGATACGCGGCGCATGGGCCCGCAACAATTCCAACAGCGGCGTTTGCCACCGAGGCTTCAAAAACGCGTACTTGGGGAGCCAGCAGGCGGCGGCAAAGGGATAAACCCCGGGCGGGATGTGCAGCACCAGCGTCACGTCGACCCCGTCGGTCTCGGCCTCCTCCAGGCGGGCCCTGAGCCAGTCCAATGCTCCCTGGGCCGCGGTCTCGTTCAAGGCGTCCGAGGGCGCCGGACGCGCCCAAAAGACGTCGTCCAGCACCAGGACTCTGCCCCCGCCCTCCGGAAGCTCTTCCCGCGCGCAGCCCAAGGCCCTGAAATCCCGGGCTGCGGGATCCCGGCTGAGCTCGGGCCAGGCCCCGGCGAGCGCTTTCAACAAAGGGCCTCCCGGTACCAGCGCGTAATCGTCCGTGTCGGCGTCGTTGTTGCCCAGGGCCGCCGCGACCGGAACGCCTCCCAGGGTTTCCGCCAAGGACAGGCGCACATAGCGTTCCGTCTTTTCGACGAACGCTTCGTATTTCACGGCGTCCCACCCGAACACCGCGGAATACTTCGCCTTGAAATCATGGGCGAGATAGTCGCCCATGAGCAGGGCAAAGGCGTAGCGGGGGGACGCCTTCCGCACGGCCGCCAAGGTCGACCGCCAGAGGGCCGGATTGCAGTCCCCATCGGCGGCGGGCAAGGCGCTGTCCGCCCCTTCCGCAAAGGCCTGCCCCCATTGTTCCGGTTCCAAGGACGCCAGACGGCGCGGGGACGTCGATCCGGCGAAGGGATCAAAATGGACGTCCGCCAAAGCCAAATAGGGGGTCGTTCCGGTCCCGCTGGGCGCGCTTCGCCCCGCCGTTTCCGCGGAGTACGCCGTCCCGGCGAATCCAGCGCCCAGAAAAAACGCGCACCCCACGAAGCGCCGCCATCCATGCCGTGTCCTTGCCGCCAAGCGCCCTCCCTGAAAACCGGGTCTTCACCGCCCGCCCAAACGCAGCCGCAGAAGCTGGAATAAAAAAGGGGTCGCCGAAATCGCGAAACCGACCGCGAACGCTTCCCAGCGGAAACCCGCCGCCAGGGGCCGGGCTCCGGGGCCCAAGAACACCGCCCACCCGAGCGGAATATACAAAAACACCGCAGTCACCAAACCGGGCGCGTACCCCCGGTCCAACGCCGCGGCCCCGAGATGCACCGCCGCGTTCGCGGGAAGCACGGCGCTCATCGCAAAAAAAAGGAAGGGATGCGCCGGGGCTTGGTCCGCCGCGAGGCAGGCCAGGCCCAAAAAAGCTGCGTTCACGGTGGCGAACTGCGCGGTCGTCACGCCCGGCACCCGGCGACGGGCCCACACGACCCATCCTGCGGCCACTTCTTCCGCGACATGCGCGGCCCCGGCCAACGGTACCCACCATGGATTCAAGGCTTCCCTCCACCTTTTGGACCCCCAACCCCTTTCCATCCTAGCGCCTCAGGTCCAGGCGTCCAAGTCCTGCGCGCCTGGACAGGGGGCTTCCCTAGGACCTAGGATGGAAGCGGTGACAGGACCCACCCCGACATTGGAGACCCTATGCCCCCCTGGCCGGACATCGTGACCGGAAAAGACGGCCTCAAACGCTGCGGCTGGTGCGGGGACGATCCCTTGGTCATGGATTACCACGACCGCGAATGGGGCGTCCCGGTGACCGACGACCAAGTACTTTTTGAATTCCTGCTCTTGGAAGGGGCCCAGGCCGGGCTCAGTTGGATCACCGTCCTGCGGAAACGCGAGGCCTACCGCGAGGCCTTTTTCGGCTTCGATCCCCTGCGCGTCGCGGACCTGACCCCCGCGGACGAACGCGTCCTCCTCCACAACCCCGGCCTGATCCGAAACCGACTGAAAATCGCGTCCGCGGCCAAAAACGCCCAGGCCTTCCTCAAGGTCCGCCGTGACTTCGGGAGTTTCGCGGCCTACGCCTGGTCCTTCACCGCCGGGAAAGCGATCCTCTCCCGACGCTCCAGTTTTGACACCTTGCCCACGTCCACCCCCGAAAGCCTGGCTTTAAGCCGGGATCTCAAACGCCGCGGCTTCACGTTTGTCGGAGGAACCATCGCCTACGCCTACATGCAGGCGGTCGGCATGGCCCAGGACCACTTGACGCAATGCCATCGGCACCGCCAACTGGGCGCCTTTTCTTTCAAAGACGCGCTTTCCGGGCCGCCCCTAGCGCCCAAAAATCGCCGGACTTAAGCGATCGGTTCCACCGGGATCAGCACTTCACTTATCGGTTTCACCCATAAAAAACCGGTACGCACCAGGCGCGTCATGGCCGGCGCGTCGCGCAGGCGATAACCGGACATCGGCAGCCAAACCCGATAAACGGCGACGAACACTTCCTCCAGGCCGGAGTAGTCGCCGGTATATCGAAACACCGCGAAAAGTCCGCCCTGAATCAGGAGAGAATAAACGCCCGCCGAGGGGTCTTCCTGCGCCTTGCCCACCAAGCAGGCGTCGTAAATCATAGTGTTCCCTCCGCTGGAATCGGGCGCTTCGTAGGAAAGCCCATAATAAACGGCGCCCCTCTGATAGCCGCGGCGACCCGCCCAACGGAACAGGGCTTTCCAAGCCTTTTTCCCGGATTGGCTATAGGGGCCCGTCCGGCGGATAAAACAGGCTTTTTGATCCGGAAGGTGTTCGAATCGGGGCTGCGCTTCCAGACCTGAAATGCCCAAAAGGGGAGGAACGTTCAAACCCCCTCCACCGCCAAAAACTCGGCCACCGCGGCACCTTCCCGCAGGGCCTTGGCCGCCTGGTATTCCGGGGAGCGGTACCAGGCCTGCGCATGGGCCATATCGGCGAATTCCAAGATCACCACCCGCCGGGGGTCCTCCGGCCCTTCGAGCGTCAGCGTCTTACCGCCCCGGGCCAAAAAGCGGCCGCCATGGGTGGCGGCGGCGGCGGTGCTGGCCGCGGCGTAACGCCGATAGGCTTCCGGATCGCTGACCGCGGCCCGGATGACGACATAAGCGGACATATCCCCCCCAAAAAGCGCGGCGACGCCGCGATGCGGTTTCTTTGATTCGTCCGCATCCTACCAAAGGGCCGCCGAAAACGCGCCCATTTTCAAAACACCCGGGCGCGCACAAAAGGACGCTTTGGGTTAAAATCTTTGGCCGGCGCCGCCGGCGCAAACCCGCCCGCAACCGGGCGCACTTGGAGTCGCCATGCCTTCCCGCCCACCGGAAACGCCGCAGTTTCCGCCCAGCCCCCGCCATCGCAACCTGGTCCCTCTGCTGTGGGCGATCGGTGCGGGCGCGGTGGCCCTGCTCGTCTGGCTCGTCTTCTTTTTCCACCCCTTGCCTCCCCGGACGCTGAGCCTGGCCTGCGGTCCTGACGGCAGCAGCTACCAAGTCTTCGGAAAACGCTACCAGACCCAACTCGCCAAACAAGGGGTGCGGCTCACGCTGATCGCGACCACCGGGACCGAAGCCAACCTCGAATTGCTCCGCAACGGCAAAGCCGACGCGGGCTTCGTCGATGGCGGCATCGCCGAGGAGACCGACGAGGCCGGCTTGCTTTCGCTGGGCACCATCGCCTACGAGCCGCTCTGGTTCTTCACCCGCCATGTGGCCACCGACCGCGGCCTGGCCGCCTTGCGGGGCAAACGCGTTTCCGTCGGCCCCGTCGGCAGCGAATCCCGCGCGCTCATGCAGGCCCTGCTGAAGCGCAACGCCATGGACCTGACGAGCTTCCAACTTCTGACCCTCACGCCGGAGGATTCGGCCTCGGAACTCTTGGCGGGACATATCGACGGGGTCGTCTTGGTCAACTCCTACGCCTCCCCTTTGGTGCGCCAACTCGTCAAAACGCCGGGGATCGATGTCGCCAGCTTTTCCCGGGCCGACGCCTACACCGCGCTCTTCCCCAGCCTGACGAAGCGCATTTTCCCGGCGGGCGTGGCCGACCTGGATCGGGACGTCCCGCCGCGGGACGTCACCCTCTTAGCCACCAAAACCAGCCTGATCGTGCGCGGAACTCTGCACCCGGCCCTGCAATACATGCTCCTGGAAACCATCGCCCAGTTGCACGCCCGCTCCGGCATCTTCCAAAAAGCCGGGGAATTCCCCGGAGCCGAGGCCCAGGAAATCCCCTTAAGCCCGGAGGCCCGCCACTACTACAAATCCGGGCGGCCCTTCCTCCAGCAATACATGCCGTTCTGGCTCGCGGCGCTGGTCGAGCAATTCCTGGTCCTGTTGATCCCGGTCATCGGCCTGACGTACCCCTTGGTCAAGTCGCTCATGGCGATTTACGGTTGGGGGATGCAACGCCGCATCTTCGTGCTCTACGGGGAACTCCACTACCTGGAAACGCAGCTCGATAAGGCCGAGGGAAAATCCACCCCCGAACTCAAAGCCCGCCTCAAGGACATCGAAGAGCGCGCCCATCGGATTAAAGTGCCCGCGAAATTCGTGCCGATGCTTTACAGCCTTAAAGATTCCCTGAAGGGGGTGCGGGCGCGCATCGAAGCCTGACCTGACGACCGAAGCAGAACGCCCCGGTGCGGAAAACCCGGGACCGGGGCGTTTCGGAATAATTCCTTTACCGAAACCTTCCGCTTCGGACCCAGACACCGACTTTTTTGCGGGAATCGTTTTACATCAGTATTCGATCGTAGCGTTGGGGACGATCCGGCAAGGCGCCGCGTCCAAATCCGTCAAAAGGCCTATCCGAAATAGCGAATCCAAACTTTCTGTCCCAAAACTTTATTCGCGGTACCGCGGAAGGGGGAGCTGTCGCCCCCTTCCGCGGCGCCCATTGCAGCTTTGCCTGTGAAGGTTCGACGTCCACCGCCCAACCCAAAGTCAAGAAAGCCTGCCGAAAACAGGATTCGGCCGCGGCCCAGGCGAACTTTAGGTTTTTTCGCTGGAGGGAATACACGGGGGCGGCCAACCGTAATTTCCTCGGCTTCCAAAATAACCCAGGATATCTTCGGGACCCTGGAAGGCGTACACTCTGGGTTAGGGCTTCCAGGTATTCCACCAAGCGAAACTGTTTTTGAAGCCCCGAGATATGCGATGGCTCATACCTCGCTTGGGAAATCCTGCCCTATCATTTTCTCTGGGTGTGCCCGGCCTTTTCCGGCGTCCCCTTTTTTGAACCATTTATCAGGAGATCGACCCGTGCCCACGTTCATGGAAGGCGTCTACGCAAAAGCCAAGCAAGACCCGAAACGCGTTGTGCTTCCCGAAGGCAACGACGAGCGCACCGTTGAAGCCGCCGCCAAGGCGACGGCCCAAGGGATCGCCAAGATCAGCATGATCGGCCGCCCGGCCCTCATGCGCGAAATCGCCCAGTCGAAGGGGCTCAGCCTGGACGGCGTCCATCTCATCGATGTCGACCACCTGCCCGACCTGGACGCCTACGCCAAGGAATTTTTCGACCTGCGCAAGGGCAAGTGCCCGACCCTGGAAGAGGCCAAAAAGACCCTGTCCCACGACGTGTACTACGGCGCCATGATGGTCCGCAAAGGCCTGGCCGACACCTTCGTCGCCGGGGCCGTGAACACGACGGCCGATGTTTCGCGCGCCGCCATCTACCTCATCGGCATGCGCCCGGGAATCAAGACCCTCTCCAGTTTCTTCGTCATGATCCTGCCCGACAAAAGCTTCGGCAAGGACGGGGTGCTGTTCTACTCCGACGGCGGTTTCGTCATCGACCCCAGCGACGAACAGCTCGCCGACATCGCGGTGACGACCGGCCACACGTTCCGCGAGCTGATGGCTTCCGAACCCAGCATCGCCCTGCTCTCCTTCTCCACCAAGGGCAGCGCCAAGCACGAGCGCATCGACAAGGTCACCCGCGCCCTGGCCCTCGCCAAGGCCAAGGACCCTTCGCTGGCGATCGACGGCGAATTGCAGGGCGACGCCGCCCTGATCCCCTCCGTGGGCGCGCGCAAGGCCCCCGGTTCGCCCGTGGCGGGCCAGGCCAACGTCCTGATCTTCCCGGACCTGGACTCGGGAAACATTGCCTACAAGCTGACCGAACGCCTGGCCAAGGCCGAGGCGTACGGCCCGATCTACCAGGGAACCGCGCGTCCCTGCAGCGACCTCTCCCGCGGCTGCAAGGCCTCGGATATCCTGAACGTAACCGCCATCAACGTGGTCCGGCTCCAGAACGCCCGCTGAGGGCCCGATGCCCGACGGTGATCGGGCAATGGAGGCAAGGCACCGTGAAGGTCATGGTCATCAATTGCGGCAGTTCGTCGCTCAAATTCAAGCTATTCGACATGGCGGGCAAGACCGAAATCGTCCTGGCGGAAGGCCTGATCGAACAGATCGGCAAGGAAAAATCGAACTTCAAATACAAGAGCAAGGCCCTCAAAAAGGAGCCGGAGATCGCCCGTGAGGTCAGCGCCAAGGACCACACCGAGGCCGTCACCCAGGTCACGAAGGCCCTGCTCGACCCCAAGATCGGCATCTTCAAGGACGCCATCGAGGTGGACGCGGTCGGCCACCGCATCGTGCACGGCGGCGAAAAGTTCTCCGAAGCGGCCCTCATCACCAAGGGCGTCAAGGAAGTCATCCAGGACTGCGCCGAAATCGCCCCCCTGCACAACCCCCCGAACTTCATGGGCATCCAGGCCTGCGAGGCGATCCTCCCGGATGTCCCGCAGGTCGCGGTGTTCGACACGGCCTTTCACCAGACCATGCGCCGTATGGCCTATATCTACGGCCTGCCCTACGAACTGTACGAACGCTACCATATCCGCAAATACGGCTTCCACGGGACCTCGCACGAATACGTGACCCTGCGCGCCGGTGAAGTCCTGAAAGAGGACGTCAAGGAACTGAAACTGGTCACCTGCCATCTCGGCAACGGCGCCAGCGTCACCGCGGTCAAAAACGGGCAGAGCATGGACACCTCCATGGGGCTCACGCCCCTTGAGGGTCTGGCCATGGGAACCCGCACCGGGGATATGGATCCGGCCGTGGTGACCTTCCTGATGAAAAAGGAGCACCTCAACGCCGATCAAATGGATGACCTTCTGAACAAAAAGAGCGGCCTGAAGGGAATCTCCGGCGTCTCCAACGACCTTCGCGAGATCATGGCGGCGGCCGAACCCGGCAACCGGGCCCAGTTGGCCATCGACATTTTCTGCTACCGCATCACCAAGTACATCGGCTCCTACGCGGCGGCCATGGGCGGCATCGACGGCATCATCTTCACCGGCGGCATCGGCGAGAACGCCGTGGACGTCCGGGCGAAGGTGCTGGCCCCCCTGGAGTTCCTGGGCGTCAAACTCGACGAGGCCCGCAACAAGTCCAAAGACAAGGAAAAGATGATTTCCACGGCCTCCTCCAAGGTCAAAGCCCTGGTGATCCCGACCAACGAAGAGCTCATGATCGCGCTCAAGACCCGCAAAGTGGTGGAAGAGTCCCAGACCAAGTTCCGTTAAGCTTCCCCATCGTTCCCACGCAAGAAAGCCCGGCCTTACGGCCGGGCTTTCTTGCGTTGAGCGGTAAATATCCCCCTAAAAAGGCGTCTCCCCACGGTGGAAGCCGGATACCGCCTTGATAAAATCCGACCCCGATGCAAAAATAAAATTGTATAAAAATCCCGGCAGTTACGCTTATTTCCTTCCGAGTTTCTAAAGGATTCCACTTTAAGCAGGGTATTCTTTGAACCGGTCCCCCAAGGCGAAAAATACCAATAGCTCGGTAAGCCTCTCTCCATTAAATATCAAAGTGGACCGTGAACTTCCAGGGCAAGCGACACCAAGGGCCATCTTCACACGTCAAATAATCGGCCAGCTACGCTTTTCGGGCTTTTCTGGAGACTTTATGGGCTCGTGTAAGCTTGCCGCCCGCTCTTCCGCAATCCGGATTTCCACCATCATCGGCCTTACCCTTTGCCTGGGATTCGCGCGCCAGCTCAATGCGGCCACCGCAACCATCGCCCTGAACGCGGCATCCGTGCAAAAAACCTTTGTCCCCATCACCACCTTCGGGAACAACACCGCCTATTGGATCAGCGCGACCGACAACATCGCCGTTTCCGCGACCGTCCAAGCCGCGGGCAACTACTTTTTGCGTTATCCCGGAGGTTCCTCCTCGGACATGTTCCATTGGAACGGGACGGGCTCCTTTGATTCCAACGGATATTGGATTCCCAGCCAAACAACGTGCACTTCGGGCTTCGCGGATTACGAAACCTATATCGGCACCAGCAATCCGGACGACGATATCCTGTCCAACCTTGACGACGGCAACACCGCAACGGCATGGCTGTCCAACGTGGATACCGATTTCCCCAATCACCAATGGATCGAAATGGACCTCACCGGAGGCTCCAACTGCTGCGCGGACAGCACGACCCAGGTGAGTGGCGTCACCATCGTTTGGGGCACGCCGTATGCCACGTCGTTCCAGATCCAATATTGGACCGGTTCCAACGGCTATCCCCCTCCCTTTATGCAATCGCCCGAATCCCAATGGGCGAGCCTGGGAACCTGGACCGGCACCGGCGGAACGCAAACGGTGACCTTTACGGCGACGGCCATGGAGCACTTGCGCATCCTTCTGAGCTCCAGTTCGGCGACCACCGCGAGCTCCAACGGGGCTTATTCCGTGGCGGAAGTGACCGTGACCGGACCGGGAGGCCAGGTGAGCGTCAACAAGGACACCGCCGCCCAAACCCTTTGCTACGTTTCCAGCACGGATCCCGCCAGCACCAAGTTTTACACCGCTTCGCCGCCGGGCAGCACCGACTTCGCCTCTTTCATGGCCTACGCCCAAGCCATGAGCCCCACCGCGATCCCCTTGATCACGGTCAATTTCGGCACCGGAACGCCCGCCGAAGCCGCGGCCTGGGTCTACTACGCCAATAAGGTCAAAAATTACGGCATCAAATACTGGCAGATCGGCAACGAAACGGAAGGCGACTGGGAAATCGGCGGGCCGATCAACACCCAAGACTACGTCCGACGCTACATCGAGTACTACAACGCCATGAAAGCCGTCGACTCCACCATCGTCATCACGGGACCCGTATGCGGCGGCATGGGGGATTCCTCCAATCTCTACGACGGAAACACCGCGATGCAGGATTTCATCGCCATGGCCGCCGCGGCCGGGGTCAGTCAAACGGGGAGCGCTTCCTACTACATCAACGCGCTGGACTACCACTGGTATCCCAATTGGGGCGACTACAGCGCCGCCGACGCTTTGGCCAGCACCTCGACGCTGAACGATTATGTGACGGAAATCGACTCTTGGTTGAGCGCCGCCGGAGTCACGAACCCCACCTCGGTGCCGGTGATCATGAGCGAATACAACGTCGACGCCGGGACCGAGAACTTCCAATTGCAGCTCGCCAACGGGCTTTGGGTCGCCGACGCGCTCGGCTTGTTCATCACCGATTTCGGCGGACGCGGTTCCTGCAACCTCTGGGATACCCTCAACGGCGGAACCGGCGACGACACCAGCAGCAGCGGCGGCGACCTCGGCTACTTGAACGTGGCCAACGACGGATACCAGTTCCAACCCCGGGCGACCTATTGGGCGATGAAAATGATGGCGACCCTGTGGGCGAAATCCGGGGACACCCAAACCAACCAATTGGTTTCCACCACCAGCAACCAAACCCTGTTGGACGCTTACACGAACCTGCGATCCGACGGGACGCTTTGCCTGATGGCGGTGAATAAGGATCCCTCCAACAGCTATGTCTCTTCCGTGCAACTTTCGGGTTTCAACCCGTCCTCCACGGCGGTCCTTTACACCTTCAGCTCCGCAAACTACGCCTGGGAGATGACGCAATTGCCCTACCACGCAAACCCGGACAGCGCCCCGACCCAGACGACCCTGACCGTTTCGACGAATTTCAACTACACCTTCCCTCCCTATTCGATGACTTTGATCCAATTTTCGCCCGCGAGCCCGACTCCCACACCCACCGCCACGCCGACCGGAATCCCCGCATCGGGCGCGAGCGCCACCGCAACGCCGACCTCGGCGAATCCCGGGCCCCTGGGCATCGACAAGGCCGTCCCCTTCCCTTCGCCCTGGAACGGCAACGGAACAGGTTCCCTTGCGGTGCACCTGGAAGGCGCCTGCGATAGCGTGGAGCTGAAAATCTATTCCCGGGCGATGGTGTGCGTCGGGACCCGCACCACCGGAAGCGAACCCGCCGGCTGGATTCCGGTGGAACTGCCGGACACCCTGGAGCGCGGCGCCGCCAACGGCGTCTATTTCTACCGTATCGTCGCCCGACGCGGAGGGATGGACACCAAGCCGACCATTGGCCCCTTGGTGGTCCTCCGCTGAGCCTGCCGCGACGCCCTTGGACTTCCTCTGCCTCTATTGCATGAAGTATGGACAGGCGTCACCCGTTGAACTAAACCAACTTAGTCTAGTTTAGTTGGAGGCTCTTGATGCGGACCTATAATATTCATGAAGCAAAAACCCATCTTTCCCGGCTAGTGGATGAGGCCGTGAAGGGAGAATCCTTCATCATCGCCAAAGCCGGAAAACCCCTGGTCAAGGTCCTTCCTTTGGAGGCGCCCTCAAACGCCCAGATGCGTCGTTTGGGCTTCATGGCGGGTGAGGGCAACGTCCCAGATGACTTCGACAGCATGGGCGCGGTCGAGGTTGAACGCCTCTTCAGGGGCCATGATTGAAACTGCTTCTGGACACCCACCTTCTGCTTTGGGCCGCGCTCCAACCCGATCGCCTATCCGACACCGCCCGAAATTTGCTCGTGGAACCGAAGAATGAACTCTTTTTCAGTCCGGCCAGCCTTTGGGAGGTGGCCGTAAAACGAAACTTGGGCCGAGCGGATTTCCGTGTAGATCCGCGTGTGCTCCGCAGGAACCTCCTGGACAATGGCTACACCGAACTTCCCATCACCAGCGAACATACGGTCTCCATGGAGAGCCTGCCTTCCGTACACAAGGATCCCTTTGACCGAATTTTAATTGCCCAAGCCACCGTCGAAGGGATCACCCTGCTTACCGCCGACGACCTGGTCTCCCAATATCCCGGACCCATTCGCAAAGTTTAAGCGTTCGCGTCAACCATGCGGCATGGCATCATTGCGTTTGGCGATGGCGGCTGCGATGAGTGAGGCACCTGGGCTTATAAAAGGTTCTATAATAAAAAAGCCTACCGCGCTTTACGGCAGGCTTTTTAAAATGGAGCGGGATATGGGGCTTGAACCCACGACCTTCTCCTTGGCAAGGAGACGCTCTACCACTGAGCTAATCCCGCGGACACCGGTGCGGGACCGGTGCGGCCCTGGTCGGGGCCTTAAATTTTGGGCACGGTAGGGATCGAACCTACGACCCGATGATTAAGAGTCATCTGCTCTACCAACTGAGCTACGTGCCCGCAGGGAGAAAGAATATAATCATCCTTTCTCTCACTGTCAACCTTTTCTCAGGCGGTAAAACCTCCGCCTTCTAACTTTGGTCACGAAAGGAGTCGAACCTTCGACCTCTGCCTTCGGAGGGCAGCGCTCTATCCAGCTGAGCTACGTGACCGTCCGCGGGCCCGATCGCGCCGGATCCGCCTAAAAACATGGGGTGGATGAGGGGACTTGAACCCCCGACCCCTAGATCCACAATCTAGTGCTCTAACCAGCTGAGCTACACCCACCATGCGTATGCACCCCCGAAGGGGGCATATTTTATAGCCTTTACTGCCCCACTTGTCCAGAGGCCTTTCGCGCCTGGCGCCGCGCCAGGGGTTCCAGCAGTTTCCAGGCCAGGGCCGCCCGAGTCTGGTCGAATTGGACGTCGTCGGGATCGAATTCCAGGCCTTGCGGCGTTGATTTCAACAGCCCTCGCACCCGGACATAGCTGTCAAAACGGCTGCCAGGCCTCAAGCCCACGACGACCTCGGCCCGCCCCCCATCGGCAAGGGGCTGAAAGGTCATCGCCACCACGTCCTTGCCGGCGACGTCGGCCAAGAGCGCCTGAAGCGCCTCCCACAGGCTTCCACCTTCGCGGCGGCGTTCGTCGATCCAGCGCTGATAGCCCGGAAGGCTCTCCAGCCGCTGGCGCAGATACAAGTTCCCGCCCGCGTTCAGCCCCGGAACCAACAGCCGCACCGCCTCCGGCTCGGCCTGATACAGGACCGTCACGTCCACGGCCCGCCAGGCCCGCGTCGAGCCGTCAAAGGCTTCCACCCGGGCTCCGCCCACGGGCGCGAAGGCGGCCTTCAGGCTTCCCGCCGCCAAAAGGCAGGCGGCCAACAGCAGGCTCCTCCGCACCACAGCCCCCTAAAAAATATGATCCCGGCGCGAGTCGAACGCGCGACCGACGGATTAGAAATCCGTTGCTCTATCCAGCTGAGCTACGGGATCGCAATGCGCACAAGGCTTTTACGGCGTGACCGGACCCAAGGAAGACCTTGGGTCGCACCTGTGTCGCCAAATCCTGGGTCGAACCCAAGACTTACGCAGGAGAAGCAGTAGTATCGTCCAAAAACCGAACCGCGTTCAAGCGCATCCTTTGACCTCGCCGGTTCTCGTTGACGGTCCTTTGGATGACGTGCCAAAGGGGGCTGATCTGTCCATGGGGCGAAGCATGTCGCGTATCGCTTGAACCGAATATACCTCAATAGCCGTTCCAGTAGTCGCCGACTCGCGACAGAAATCGATGTTCCCGTTGGCGAGCCCGGCCTTGACGCAAGCCGCCTTGAAAGCCTTTGCCAAGACGGAGTAGATCTGGCCCGGCTTCCAAAATCAGTTCAATGAAGCTGCCTGCAGATCTTACAGGTCTTCTGGCCGAAGACCGGTATATTTCGCAATTCGGGCCAACATCTTGGGGCCAATTTCTTCTTGTTCATGGAACGCAAAAACATAATCTTCCCATCCAGCCCGGTAAAGTATCCGATGCGAACTATTTTGGCGCTTGATGCTCCATCCTATCCGAAGCAAGGCCGCCAGAACTTTATTGGCCTTCGAAGACGGCCAAGAACTCATGCTACGCCAAAGGCGAACTGAACCGGCTGAGGATCGGTCTCGTCGTTTTCCAGGCGGTCAGCGATCACCCGCAAGGCCAACGTTTCGGCCTTACGCATGGCTTCTTGGGCCGTTACGCCATAGGCCATCACGCCCGGCAGTTCCGGGACTTCGGCAAGCCAGCGGCCATCGTCTTCCTGCTCATGTTGCAACGTGTACATAGAGCCTCCACCTGCCCGGAAACCGTGGTCCGACTCCGCCACGCAACGGACCTTTTCATTATAGCCTTTCCCCCCATAAAAAAAAGCCCCTCTCCTAGCCGGGAGCGGGGCCGAACAACGAACGCGAAGCGCTGGAAACCTGGCTTTTCCCAGTTCCTTTTCCCAGGCTAAGCTCGCCCCGCAAAATCACCGCACCACGGAGCACTTCTCCCACACGGTCTGCGGAGGGCCGTAGGCGTCGTAGCCCGCGGTGGCTTCGATCCGCACCAAAAACACCCCTGAAGCGACCACCCTGCCGGAACTATTGTGCAGGTCCCAAAAACGTTCGTGGTTGCCGACGGCGACGGCCTCGGGATCCGCGTCGAAAGTCCGCACCTTTTCCCCGGCGATGTCAAAAATCTCCATCCGAACCAAAGCGTCGGCGCTGACGGTGTAGGGCAGCCATACGCCGTCCCCTCCGGCGGGATCGGGATTGGGCCAACGCGGGGTCAGCAGCAAGGCCAAGGGGGTGGCCGTCGCCGTCGGACTGGCCGTGAAGGACTGGGTGACCGTGGCCGTCGACGACGGGCTCGCCGTCCGGGTGAATGTCGCCGTCACCGTGGACGTCTCCGTCGATGTGGGGCTGGACGTCAAGGTCGGGGTGGAGGAAAAAGTGGGCGTCGCACTGAAGGTCGGCGTCACCGTCGGACTCGGGGTGAGTGTGGGCGTATCCGAGGCGCTCGGGGAATCCGAGGGCGATGGGGTCACCGTCGCCGTGGGGCTGAACGTCAAGGTCGGGCTGATCGTCGAAGTTACCGTCGGAGTCCCTGACGGTGTCGGGGTTTCCACCGGCGCCAAGGCTTCGGCCGGATAGGCATAGGCGTTGTAGCTGGCCCAACCGTAGATGGTGCACCCGAAGGCTTGCGGGGCCGTCACCCGGCAGGGGTCGCAGGCGACGGCCAAAGAAGCCCCCACATAACCGCTGGTCCCGATGGCGGAATAGACCGAAGCCGTGGGGGCGAAACCGTTGATCGTCAGCACGCCCGCGTCGGCGGCGGGGGCGACGATGTTGAGGTAGTTGGGTCCGAAGTCGCTCGTGTCCGGACAGGCCAGGTAATCCGCCGCAAAATGCTGGATATCGAAAATCTGGGTTTCCGAAGGATCGGCGTTGGCGTCGTTGTCCCAGCCGTGTCCGTTGGCGTATTGACCCAGGAGTATGGGGGCCGTCGAGGTGATGACGCTCGCGGAGGTGAGCACGCTCTGCCACTGGGAACCGACCGACGCCAACGTGCTCACGGCGGTGCCGTTCTGGGAAATCTGGGTCCCCGCCTGGATGGCGACCGCTTTGAAAGTGTCCCCGTTGCTGCGGGTCGCCAGAGGTTGCGTCAGGAACTCCGTCCCCCACGCGTTCACCGGAGCCATGTCTTCGACGAGATAGTCCATGGTCCCGGTGCCCAAGGGAACTTCGCACCCTTGGTTGCCCGAGATCACCGCCACCGGGGCGCTGGCGACGATCAGGGTTCCGGTCAGGTCGTTTTCCGACCAGGCGTAGTAGGTCTGGCCTTGGTTCAGGGTCACTTGAAAAGCGGTGCCCGCGGTCCGCGTCCCCCAGGCTTGCGACGGCGTGATCGTCAGGATGGTCCCGTTGGACGCGGCCACGACCCCGAATTCGGACCCGGGATAGGAACCGCCTTCGGACACGTACGAAAGGAGCTCGTAGGTCGTCCCCATCGCCGGGACCGGCACGCCCGCGAAGCCGTCCGCCGTGTATTGGGCGAAGCTCATCAAATACAGCACCACCGGGGCGCTTGCGGTGACTTCGATCCCCTTGTTTTCGATGACTTCCGGGTCCTGCGCCGCATCGCCCAACTGGACGGTCGAGGTCAGTGAAACCTGGATCGCGCTGTTGGCCCCCACGGTAAAAGGGGTCGAAATCCCCAGCCCGCTGGAGGATACCGTCCCCGTGGCTCCCGGCACCGAGGCGATCGTCAAAAATAAGTTGATCGAAGGGAGCGCGAACATGGAATTGCTGCTGGGCGGGACGGCGATCCAATAATCCATGCCGGAACGTGCCGAAGGATCCGCCGCGCGCAGACACGCACAGGCGGCCCACAGCGCCGCGAGCAATAAACTCGTGCGAAAAGATTTGCGTGGCCGAAATCCGGCCCCCGCTGGACTCCCCCCCATTCGCTTCCTCCGAAACAAGGAACCATCCTAGCCTGCCTCGGGCCCCCGGTCAAAAGGCTTCATCGCCCGGTCTTGCTTGCGCCCCCGCCGGACCGTATGATATCCCCTTTCCCCGGCCCAAACCGCTGCGTCCCAGCGAGGGCCGCCACCGCGAGGCGCGCATGCGTTCCGACATGATCAAGCTCGGCCCCGAACGGGCCGGACACCGCAGCCTGCTCAAAGCCGTCGGCGTCACCGACGCCGACATGGGCAAACCTTTCATTGGCGTCGCCAACAGCTACACCGACATCGTCCCCGGCCACGTCCACCTCAAGGGCCTCTGCGAAGAGGTCAAAGAAGCCATCCGCCAGGCCGGCGGCGTGCCTTTCGAATTCAACTGCATCGCCGTGGACGACGGAATCACCATGGGCCATCTGGGCATGCGCTATTCCCTGCCCAGCCGCGAGCTGATCGCCGATTGCGTCGAAACCATGGCCAACGCCCACTGCTTCGACGGCCTTGTCTGCCTCAGCAACTGCGACAAGATCACCCCGGGCATGATCCTGGGCGCGCTGCGCGTGAACATCCCCACGGTCTTCTTCACCGGCGGGCCCATGCAGGCCGGAACCCTGGCCGACGGCAGCAAAGCCGACCTCATCACCATGTTCGAGGGCGTGGGCAAATTGCAGGCCGGCCTCATCACCGAAGCCCAGCTCAAGGCCATGGAAGACGTCGCCTGCCCCACCTGCGGTTCCTGTTCGGGCATGTTCACCGCCAACAGCATGAACTGCCTGTTGGAAGCCGTCGGCCTGGCCCTCCCGGGCAACGGGACCATCCTGGCGGTCGACCCCCGCCGCAAAACCCTCATCCCCAAGGTGGCCGAACGCATCCTCGCGATCGTCCGCTCGGGCCTGCGCCCACGCGACCTGGTCACCGTGGACGCCATCGACAACGCTTTCACCTTGGACATGGCCATGGGGGGCAGCAGCAACACCGTCCTGCACACCCTCGCCATCGCCCACGAAGCGGGGCTGGACTACCCCCTGCGCCGCATCAACGAACTCTCGGCGCGCACGCCTTGCCTGTGCAAAGTCGCCCCCAGCCGGCCCGAAGTCCACATGGAAGACGTCGAACGCTGCGGAGGCATCAGCGCCATCCTCAAGGAGCTCGCCCGACGCCCGGGGCTTCTCAAGCTGGACGTCCCCACCGTGGGCGGCAAGACCCTCGGCGAAGCGGTGGCCGCAGCGCCGAAGCCCGACGGGGACGTCATCCGCACCCTGGAAAAGCCCTTCAGCGTGGACGGCGGCCTGGCCCTGCTTTTCGGAAACCTCGCGCCCGAGGGTTCGGTGGTCAAATCGGCCGGCGTCGACCCCTCCTGCCACGTCTTCGAAGGCAAAGCGGTCTGCTTCGACAGCCAGGACGCCTGCCTGGAGGCCCTCCAAAACCGCCGCATCCAGCCCGGAGACGTGGTGGTCCTGCGCTACGAAGGCCCGCGGGGCGGGCCCGGCATGCCGGAAATGCTTTCCCCGACCAGCATGATCAAAGGGCAGGGCCTCGGAACCAAAGTGGGCTTGATCACCGACGGCCGTTTCTCCGGAGGGACCGCGGGGCTTTGCCTGGGCCATATCAGCCCCGAAGCCGCCGAGGGCGGGCCCATCGCCTTGGTCAAGGACGGCGACCGCATCCTGATCGACATCCCCAACCGGGCCTTGGTCCTCAAGGTTGACGACGCGGAACTGGCCCGCAGGAGGGCCGAACACCGCATTCCCGCGCCCAAAATCCGCACCGGCTGGCTGGGCCGCTACGCCCGACTGGTGACGAGCGCGTCCAAGGGCGCCGTCCTGGAATAAGCACGGTCCACAACGCAAAAAGGCCCGGGAAGCGCGACGCTTCCCGGGCCTTTTTGTTTCCGATATTCGCGTTCAATGGACCGGTGGAGGCAGGGCCCCGACTTTGGCCCATTCCTCCGGCGCCAGGTCGGGATAAAGGTCGTCGGCCGTGCTGCTCACGGCGTCGGGTCCTCGGTCCAACAGGCGGTAATGCCGCCCGTCCGGCGTCGGTTCATACACGTGGAGCCGTTCATGGGCCAGCCGCAGGCCTGCGCTGACGTCCTGGAGATAATGGGCGGGGCGCCCGTTCTTCAACGCGTCGAGTTCCGGGGGATAGGTCCCGTGCACCAGCCTGAAATATTCCAGTTCGACGACCGTCCGGCGGAGGTTGTCCCGCGAGGCTTCGGCGAGTACGCGATCCCTTCCGGGCTCACCCGGGAAAGTGAAGCCCCCCAGAAAAAAGGCTCGGGCCACCAGCAAGGTCGCCAGGCACCCCGTCACCGCTCCCGTCGCGGCCACGGCCACCAACGCCACGCCGGCCCGGCCCCGTTTGCGGCCGCCCTGCACCGCGCACACCAAAGCGCACAGCACCCCCAACCCGGGGATAAAACTGGCGGCGGCCAGCACCCAATCCCCTCCGTGGACCCCGCGTTCCTCCACCATGCGCACCCCCACTTCAGCCGCTTCCCCGGCCAACGGTACCCCCCCACCCAATTGTGGTTGCCCGATCGCCTCCGCGTCAAGCCGAGCCTTCTGCTCCACGGCCCTTGCGGGAAGGGGCTCCCCGTCCGACCATGGAGGGCCTTTCTTGGAGCCGCCGATGCCGATTGAACTCCTGGATTTCGACTCCGAACGCCCCGCGTTGATCGAACCGGGGCTCCGCTTTCCCTCGGGCGACCTGCCGGAACGCCTGCTCATGAGCTATTTTGCGTCGCCCCTGGAAACGCTCGCCCTCAAATCCGGGGCCCTTCGGGCGGCGCCTCTGCGCACCTTCGGATTGGGGCTTCCCGTTTGGGTGCTTGGCGCCGGGGAACAGGCGCTCGCTTTGGCCCCGGGTGGGATCGGCGCCCCGGTGGCGGCGGGTCTTTTGGAGGAGCTTATCGCCCGCGGCGCGCGCAAAATCCTGGTCTGCGGCGGCGCCGGTTCCCTGGACCGGGCCTTGGACCCGGGCGACCTGCTGCTCCCCGAGGAAGCGCTCAGGGACGAAGGCCTTTCCCACCACTACCTACCTTTTCCGGCCCCGGCCAAGCCCTCCGCCAAGGCCCTCGACGTCCTCGCGAGGACGCTCGCGGATGCGCGCGCGCCCCACCGGCTTTGTCGCACCTGGACGACGGACGCGCTCTACCGCGAGACCCCCGCCCGAATCGCCAGCCGCCAAGCCCAAGGCGCCGTCTGCGTGGAGATGGAGGCCGCCGCCCTTTTCGCGGTCGCCGCTTTCCGGGGAGCCGAATGCGCCCAATTGCTCTACGCCGGCGACGACCTGGCCTCCGGCACCTGGGACCCGCGCGACTGGGACCTGAACATCCCAGTCCAGGAGCGCATGCACGCTCTCTGCCTGGAAGCCCTCCGGCGCTTTTAGGGGTTCCGGCTTTTCCTCGGTTTCCCGCCCCGGCGAAGGCCCCTTTGGACGTTTGTTCCCGGGTTCGGATCGGGGGATATCCGGCCGGGGATGTCCGGCATTGACGTATTGAAGGCCTCCGCGCTAAGGTTAGCCGATGGAACGAACCCCGAATCTTCAGGACCCGGCCCTGGTGCTCCTCGGCCATGGCGTGCGCGGCCGTAGCGCGCCTTCGCTCGGCGCCGTGGCGGCTCAAGTGGCGCTCCGCACGGGTTTGACGTGCGCGGACGCCTACCTCTCCGCCGAAACGCCCGCCCTTTGCGAACGCGTAGCCCAGCTCGCGACGGCGGGGGTGCGCAAGGTGGTCGTCGTCCCCATGTTCCTGAGCGTCGGAACCCACCTGACCACCGACGTGCCCTTCGAACTGGAACGCGCCCGCGGCGCCCATCCCGGCGTCGAAATCCTGGCGGCTCCGCACCTCGGCGAGGGCGAAGGCCTGGCCGCTTTGACGGCCGCCCAGGCGCTCGATTTTATCGGTTCGCCCGTCCTCTGAAAGCCCGAGTCCCCGGAGTGGCCATGGAATTCACCCGCATTCGCCTCAGCTTCGTCAACGCCTACTTGGTCCGCGGCTCGGCCGGTTTCGTGCTTGTCGACACTGGAATGCCCTCGTCGCGGGCCGACCTTGAGGCGGCCCTGAAGGCGCAGGGTTGCGTCCCCGGCAACCTTAAATTGGTGGTCCTCACCCACGGCGATCCGGACCACTCCGGAAACGCCGCCTGGGTGCGCGCCACCTACGCGGCCCCAGTCGCCTTGCACCCCGGCGACGCCCGCGAAGTGGTCGAAGGCGCCTGGAACGACCGACGCAAAATCACCAAGCTCTTCCCCCGGATCTTTTTCGGGCTGATGCGGCGCACCCCGCATTTCAAGCGCATGCTCGCCTCTTTCGAACGCTTTCGGCCGGATGTCGAGCTCAAGGACGGCCAGAGCCTCGCCCCCTGGGGATGGGAGGCCACCGTGCTGCACCTCCCGGGCCATTCCGCGGGTTCGATCGCGATTTTGGACAAGGGCGGCGACCTGCTCTCCGGCGACACGCTCAACAACCAAGGACGGCCCCAGGCGACCTTTATCATCGACGATGCGCACGCCCTCGACGTCAGCGTCGCCCGGCTGAAATCCCTTCCCGCCACGACCATCCATCCCGGGCACGGCAACCCCTTTGCGTTGCGTGATCTCGCTTAAGCCCGCAGCCCGCCTCACCTGCGCGCTCCTCTTGGGCGCCCTGGCGGCGACGCGCACCGCCCGATCCGACTCCGGGCCGCAAGCGGCCGATGCTCGCATCCTCATCGCCTCCGTTTCGAGCCGGTCCTCCCTGGGTCTGGACGGGATATGGCCCTGGAAAAGCTGGGCCGATTCGGCCTGGACCGCGGCCTGGTGTGCGGCGAACGATGGGGCCGTCGCTTGCTCGGGGCCCGAAGCCGAAATCGGCCTGCGCTTGCACCGACGCCTCCGGCGATCCGGCCCCTACCTGGGGACTTTTCTTAGCCTGGCCGTCCCCACCCAAACCCTGGAAACGCCGGGCGCCGCGGACGCCGTGGCCTCCCGCACAAGTTTGGCGGCGGGCGGAGCTCTCCGCCTCGGTTGGCTGTGGGAGCTGCCCTACGGGTTTGAAGCGGAATCCGGAATCGCCCTGAGGGACGCTTTCGAATTCGACGCCTCCACCTCGCTCCAGCGCAGCTCGGGAACCCCGTCCACCGACAACGCAACGCGGCTCGGCCTCGGCGCCTCCGACGATCCCTTGGCGCGCCCGAGCCTTAGCGCCGAAATGGGTATTGGATATTCGTTCTAAACGTTTTTGGCCTGCTTCCATCGCCTTGAACCGAAGTCACCTTTAGTCCGTAACTCTAGTTAAAGACGCTTCGGAGCCTGCAATGAGACTATGGTCCTTACACCCCCGCTACCTGGACGCTTCGGGATTGGTTGCTGCCTGGAGGGAAGCCCTGCTCGCCCAGGCGGTGCTCGAAGGCCGAACCCGGGGTTACCGTGCCCACCCTCAACTTATCCGGTTTCGGGAAAGCCCCCAGCCTTTGGGGACGCTGGCCCGCTACCTTCTTGGAGTCGCCCAAGAGGGAGCCCATCGAGGATACGGCTTTGACCTCAAAAAAATACACGCACTTCCCAGCTCTCTGCGCATCCAAGTAACGCATGGGCAGTTAGAGCTGGAAAGAAGACACCTGCTCTCCAAACTCGAATTCAGGGCTCCGGAAAGGGCCAAGGCTCTCGACCACACACGGGCGCCCCTGCCTCACCCCCTCTTCGAAGCTGTTCCGGGACCGGTGGCGGACTGGGAAAAAGCGAGGGGTGGCATGCTGCTCAACGAGGCCGTTGCCTCGACCGCCCATTGGGAAGGAACCGCGGCGGTATAAAAACGCAAGCCCCCCTTGGGTGAGGCCTGCGTATCCGGGAAATGCTCCCGTTCAAATCATTCTCTGCCACGCCCAATACAGGTTCAAAGAGCTTTTTCAGACGAACGCCACCCCAACGCGAGCCGATCTTTTGTTAATGGCGTTCCGCCACGAGCAAGACCACGGAGCCGGGTTTGAGGCGCGGATGGTGGCCTTCGGAGCCCTCCCCGCCCTTGGGGACCGGCAGGAATTCGGCGGTCAGCAAATAGACCGTATGGGTGAGGGTGTCCAGTGACAAGGTGCGCGCGCCTTGGCGGGTCTTCAATTCCTGCAGCACCGGAAACCCGGGGGCCCGGGCGTCGATCACGGTCAAGCTTCCCGCGCCGTTCGAGGAAAAAGCCCACCCGGTGCCGGGATCGAACGCCGCGGCGTCCGGGCGTTCTCCGATCGGCGCTTCGGCGATCACGGCTCCATCGGCCGTGTCCACGATTTCCATCTTCCCGCCGTCGCAGACCGAAAACAGATGGCCGCCTGTGGGGTCGATCGCCAACCCCGAGGGCCTTTTGGCTTTCAGGGGCCACACCGCGGTCACTTTGAGGCTTGCCGCGTCCAGCACGCCGATGCTGTCCTTGTCTTCGCGGTTGAAATAGACCTTTCCCGAGCCGTCGACGGCGGCGAATTCGGGTTTGCACTCCAAGGGAGTCGTTCCGATCACCCGTTGGGATACCGCGTCGATGGCGGTGACGTCCCGGCTTTTTCCGTTGAAAGCGAAAACCCGCCGCGTCTTGGGCTCATAGACGATCGCATCCGGGTTCTCTCCGGCTTTTAGCTCCGGGCCGGGGACGAGTCCGGCAAGATCGAAAATCCGTACCGTACCCGACTTGCCGCAGCTGATGAAACCCTTCCCCAGGTCCGGGGCCAGCGCCACCCCATGCACGCCCGCCGTCCCTGAAATCGCGGCGACGACCGCCCCCTTTTTTATGTCCAAAACGTCGACATGGTCTCCCCGGCTCAGGAACACCCTGCCGGCGGCGCCGTCCGCGAGGCAATAGTCCCATCCCGTATCCCCGGCCATCGGGAGTGTTTTTTCAAGAACATAGGGTCCCTGGGCCGCCAAAGGCGAAACCCATAAGAGCCCCGCAATCACGCTCAAGCAACGCATCCATGCCTCCCAGGGACCGTGAGGAAAAAACCATTTTCCCGGCCCTCAACACCGAGCGCCACAGAAATGACGATTCCTTGCAATTAGCCTCTGGGAATGCCGCATCCCGAAACAAACTCGTTTCCTAGCCAAAAGTTCCGCGACCAAGCGTCCGAAACACAGGGAGAAGAGACCCTCTCGGGAGAGGCCATGCTCAAACCGCGCATCCTGTTTGTGGACGACGAACAGGACATTTTGGAAGGCTTAAAAATGGCCCTGCGCAAACAGCGCGGGGAATGGGACATGGACTTCGCCCTGAGCGGCCCGGAGGCCCTGGTCATCCTCGAACAAAAGCCCGTGGATGTGGTCATCAGCGACATGCGCATGCCCGGCATGGACGGGGCCGAGTTCCTGGCCAAGGTGATGGAACGCTGGCCCAGTTGCGCGCGCCTGGTGCTTTCCGGCCAGGCGGAACGCGAATCGGTCATGAAAGCCATGTCCGTCGCCCACCAATTCTTGAGCAAACCGCTCCAGGCGGACATCCTCAAGATCGTGGTCTCCCGGGCCATCAAAATGCAGCACCTGCTCCACCGTCCCGAACTGCTCGACCTGGTCGGACGCATCGGCGATCTGCCGAGCCTGCCGGGCACCTACACCGAACTAATCCGCGTTACCCAAGATCCCAATTGTACGGTCCAAAAAATAGCGAGCGTAGTCGAACAGGACCCCCTTGTCTCGGCCAAGGTGCTCCAACTGGTCAACTCGGCATTTTTCGGGCTATCCCAAGAAATCGGATCGGTGAACAACGCGGTACGCCTGCTGGGACCCCAGATGCTGATGGGCATGGCCTTATCGGCGAGCATGATCGAAAAGGTATCCACCCGCATCCGCATGCCGAACTTCCTGGGCACGCTCCAAAAACGCGCCCTGCGTTGCTGTTACTGGACCCGGCGCCTGATGCCCGACGGAAAATTCAAGGACGAGGCGGTCACGGCCGCCCTGATCCACGACCTTGGAACCGTCCTGCTGGCCCTGGCCGATCCCTGGTCCTATGAAAGCATCCAGGAACGCGCGCTCAAAAATCCGCTGGCCGAGCACGAACTGGAGGACAGCCTTTTCGGGGTGACCCACGCCGAGGTCGGAGCCTATCTTTTCGGTCTATGGGGCCTGCCTTTGGTGATCGTCGAAGCCATCGCCTGCCACCACAACCCCGAGATGATCGGCGAATCGGATCCCACCCTGCTGGCGACCCTCCAGGGGAGCGATGTGCTGGCCGCCTGTGAAAACACCAAGATCGACCCCATGTCGCTCGCCGACCTGAAAATGCTCGAACAAGTGGACCTGCTGCCCGCGTTCCAAATGCTTTCCGAAGAACTCAAATCCGGGAAATCCCAATGAACGCCCCGCGGATCCTTTTCGTCGACGACGAACCCGACATCCTCGAAGGCCTGAGGCTGGCCCTGCGCAAACAGCGCCAGGAATGGGACATGGACTTCGCCTGCGGCGGGGCCGAAGCCATCACCGCGCTCGAAAAACGCAACGCCGACGTCGTGGTCACGGATATGCGCATGCCCGGCATGGACGGCGCGGAGTTGCTGGCCCTGGTCCGCAGCCGCTGGCCCGACACGGTCCGCCTGGTCCTGTCCGGCCACGCCGACGGCGAGACGCTGCTGCGGGCCATGCCGGTCGCCCACCAGTTCCTGAGCAAACCGCTCCAATTGGACCTGCTCAAAGGCGTCATGAACCGGGCCATCGGACTCCAAAAAAAGCTGTCCTCGCCTTCGGTCCGCTTTTTGGCCTCCAAAATCGGTGATCTTCCGTCCATGCCCGGGACCTACAACAACCTGATCCGCACCATCCAGGACCCCACGGGCACGCTCGCCTCGATCTCGGCGATCGTGGAATCCGATCCCTTGGTCACCGGAAGGGTCCTGAAGCTCATCAATTCCGCCTACTACAGCCTGGGCCAGGAAGTCTCCTCGGTGCGCAGCGCCGTCAGCCTGCTCGGCCCCAAGGTGTTGATGGCGATGGCCATGGAAGGCGCCGTCCTGGAACACGCCTCCCGGCTGGAGGTGACTTCGGAATACCTGGAAGGGCTCAAGACGCACTCCTCCCGTTGCTGTTCCTGGGTGCGCCGCCTCCTGCCCGAAGGCCAGCACCGCGAAGAAATCCTCACGATGGCCCTGATCCACGACCTGGGCGCGCCGTTGATGGCCATCACCGCCGACCCCGACACCAAGGCCCATTATCAACGCTTCCTAGCCCACGGACACTCCACCATCGAGCAGGAAATCCAGTTCTTCGGGACCCACCATGCCGAATTAGGGGCTTACCTGTTCGGCCTCTGGGGCCTACCCCTCAACATCGTTGAAGCCGTCGCCTACCACCACACCCTCACCCTGCCGGGAGGGGTCGAGCCGGGACCGGTGGCGGCCCTGCACGCCTGCGACGTGCTTTCCGCCGCCGAAGACGACCGCGCCTTCCTCCAGGAGGCGAATTTGGGTCTGATCCGCGATTCCGGGCTCGAAGACCGATTCAACGCGTTGGCCGCCGAGCGGCCGAGGGAGACGCCATGAGCGACACCATATCCGCCGACATCCTTTGCGTCGACGACGAACCGGCAGTGTTGGAGGGCCTCCAGTTGAACCTCCGCAAAACGGGGAACGTCTCCGTGGCCGTGGGCGGCAAAGAAGGCCTGGCCTGGCTGGCGTCCCACACCCCGCCCGCCGTCGTCGTTTCGGACATGCGCATGCCCGGGATGGACGGCGTCGAATTCCTGAGCCGCTTCCGCGAATCGTCCCCCGACACCACCCGTCTGCTGTTGACCGGGCAGGCCGACCTCACCTCGGCCATCGACGCGGTCAACCGGGGGGCCATCTTCCGTTTCCTCACCAAACCCTGCCCCAAATCCGATCTCGTGTCGGCGGTCACCGCCGGCATCGAACAGCATCGCCTGGTCACCGCCGAAAAGGTCCTGCTGGAGCAGACCCTCAAGGGCTGCGCCCAGGCCCTCGTCGACCTTCTGGCCTTGGCCGACCCCGTCGGGTTCGGCCGGGCCCAGCGCATCCGCCATCTGGCGGTGGGCCTGTCCGTGGAATTGGGCAGCGCCCCGACCTGGCAAATGGACATCGCCGGCCTGCTGGCCCAGGTCGGGTGCGTCACCCTCGACCCCGAACTCGGCGGCAAACTCCGCGACGGCAAGACCCTGGACAAAGAAGAACAGAACCAGGTCGACCGACTGCCCGCGGTCGCGGTCAAGCTCCTCCAGGGGATTCCCCGGCTGGAGGAAGTCCGCGGCCTGTTGAACGCCTCCTTGCCGGACCAGCTGGGTTCCGGCAAGGGCGACGCCTGGGCCCAAGGCGGTCGGATTTTACGCCTCGCGACCGAATTGGAACCCCTGGCAGAAGACACAAATGTCAACGCGCGGGCTCTCGCCGCACTGAAAGCTCGATGGCAGAGTTTCGATCCCGATCTGGCGGCCGCGCTCCAACGCTATCTTGACCAAGCTTCCGGGCCCGCCGAGGTTCAACCGATCAGCGTTGGAGGCTTGCACCTCGGCCTGATCTTCGCCGAAGACGTGCGCACCAAAGGCGGCATGATGCTGGTCGCGCGCGGCAGTTCCGTGACCGAAGGCCTGATGGAAAAACTTTCCAACTTCAAATCCGGCTCCATTTTGGAACCCCTGATGGTGCGCCGGGAGCGGCGTTGAGACCCCGCCGGGCGGAGGAACCCATGCAACCCGATCCATCCGAAATTTCAGCGATCGAACGCTTCGTGCTCAACACGACCCTCAAAGGGGTTTTTTTCACCCATGATCGGATCGTTCGCTGGGCCAGCCAGCGCCTGGGCGAAATTTTGGGCCAACCCACCGAAGAACTCATCGGCACGGATTTGCGGAAATTTTTTCCCACCGGCGCGGACTATGAGTCTTTCGTTAAGCTCGCGTCCGAAGGCTTGGAAAAAAATACACGCGTCGAAACCCGCGTGTCCCTCCGGCGGCGCAACGGAAATATGTTCCCCGCAAGGATCATCGGCAACGCCTTGACGGACGAGTCCGGTAGCCTCGGTTCGGTCTGGCTTCTCGAGGACATCACCCGCCAACAGGAAGCCGAGGCGAAGCTCAGCCAAATGACCACCCTACACGACCTCGCCTTGGAACACATCCCCCAGGGCGTGGCGGTGGTACGCAACCGGACCATCCAGTGGGCCAATCGACGCGCGGCGGAAATGATGGGCTTTCACGCCTCCGAACTTCTGGGCCAACCCATGCGTATCGTTTTCCCGGACGAAGAAACCTGGACCGCTCTCGGGAAGTGCTACGAACAAATGGCCACCGGCCAAAAAGCGGAGGTGACCCTGCGGATGAAGCGCGGCGAGGAACTGTGGTATTGGTGCCGTTTCGTCGGCCAGTATTTCGACGCCGCCAGCCCGGAAAAGGGCTCGCTCTGGACGCTGGAAGACGTCACCGAAACCCGGGAAATGGAAATCCAACTGCGTTCCGCCCAGAAACTCGAATCGGTCGGCCGGCTCGCCTCCGGGATCGCCCACGAAATCAACACGCCGATCCAATTCGTCAGCGACTCGGTCCAGTTCGTCCGGGAGGCCATGGACGACGTTGGGACGGTTTTGGACGCCTATAGCGCCCTCAAGGACACCGTCCTCGCCGGCGGCCCCGCCATGGAGGCCGCCCAAGCGGCCGCCTCGGCCGAGGAGGCCGCGGATCTCGGCTTCATCCGGGAAAACCTCCGCAAGGCCCTGGAGCGGGCCGCCGAAGGCCTGGGCCGCGTCTCCGAGATCGTGCGCTCCATGAAGGAATTCGCCCACCCCGACCAAAAGGAGATGGCCCCGGCCGATCTCAACCGGGCGGTCTCCACGACCTTGATGGTCTCCCGCAACGAATACAAATACGTCTCCGACATCACCACCGAACTCGGCGACCTTCCGGCGGTGATCTGCCACGCCGGTGAAATCAACGAAGTTTTACTGAATATTGTCGTCAACGCAGCCCAGGCCATCTCCGACCGGGTCAAAGGGACGGACCAGCGGGGTCGGATCAGGGTCCGCACCTGGCAGGACGGGGCCTACGCCGCCATCGACATCTCCGACACCGGCGGCGGCATCCCGGAAGGCAACCGCGACCGCATCTTCGACCCCTTCTTCACCACCAAGGAGGTCGGGCGAGGCACCGGCCAGGGATTGGCGATCGCCCGGAATATCATCGTCGACAAGCACAAAGGGGCGCTTTCCTTCGACGTGGATCCGGGCGTGGGCACGACCTTCCATATCCGCCTGCCCCTGCGGGGACCCGATCCCCAGATGCAGGCCGCGGCCTGAGCCCGCCCTTTACAGCCCCGGTCCCCTTTGCCATGATGCTTCCGGCCGCCCCGTTCCTGGGACGGCCGGCGCCTTGAGGGGAACCCTGCCGTGGAAAACAAGACCCCCAAAAACTCCTATATCGTCACCTACCGCGATCCGCTGGACTCCAAAGTCACGGAACTTAAGGCCAACCGCGTCGAGGACTCCAGCCTCGGGCTGACCTTCGTCGCCGTCTCGGACTTCGTCTTCGAGGAATCCGGCCTCGTGGTCGACCCGGCCGCGGAGGATCTCAAACGCCGTTTTGAAGGCGTCAAGACCCTGCACCTGTCGCTCTACAGCATCCTTAGCGTCCAGGAGGTCGGCGCCGGCCGGGGCTTGCGTTTCAAGCGTTCCAAGAGCAATTTGGTCCTGATGCCGACTTCCGAAAAACGCCCTTAAGGGGAGGCTCCATGCCCGATCCAGCGCCCGCAAGCGTCCAGGAACCCGCCGTCGAGCTCGCGCCCGAAGGCTTCGACTGCCCGCACTGCGGGCAACGCCTCCGGCTTTACGCGCGCTACGCCCGGACGGTCGAATACTGCTGTCCTTCGCTGAAGACGGATCCTCCGGTGATGGCCGATAAATACGCCCAATGGAGGGATTTGCTCCTCCAAACCCGGCGCAGCGCCCCCCTTTAAATCCGGCTCGAACCTTTGAACGCGAAAAGGGCGTCCCTCCCGGGACGCCCTTTTCGCGTTATTATCTTCGTTTCCCGGGCGTTCAGCCCTTTTGAAGCCACAGGATGCCCAGCGGCGGCAGGGTCAATTCGGCGCTGTAGGGCTGGTGCTGCCAGGGCTGGGCCTCGGCCTGGATGGTTCCGTTGCTCTGGCCGCTGCCGGCGTAGATCTCCAGGTCGCTGTTGATGATCTCCCTCCAGGACCCGCCCTGCGGCAGGCCGACGCGATAGCGGCGGGGCGTCGGCGAAAAATTGCCGAGGATCACCATCTGCGGCTGGGCCACGTCCGCGCCGCGACGGATGAAGGCGACCACGTTGGCCTGGGCGTTGTCGGCATCCAGCCACTCGAAGCCGCCGGGCTCCCCGTCCAAATCCCAGAGGGAAGGATTGGCCCGGTAGACCGCGTTGAGATCCCGCACCAGCCTCTGCAAACCCTGGTGCTCCGGATACTGCAAAAGGTGCCAATCCAGGCTCTGGTCGTGCTTCCATTCGTGGACCTGGCCGAACTCGCCGCCCATAAAGAGCATCTTCTTGCCGGGATGGGCCCACATGTACGTGAAGAGCGACCTCAGATTGGCGGCCTTCTGCCAACGGTCGCCCGGCATCTTGTCCCACAGCGAGCCCTTGCCGTGGACGACTTCGTCGTGGCTCAGGGGCAGGATGAAATTCTCGCTCCAGGCGTACAAAAACCCGAAGGTCAAATCCTGGTGGTGGTACTGCCGATGGATGGGATCCTTGCTGAAATACTCCAGGGTGTCGTGCATCCAGCCCATGTTCCATTTGAACCCGAAGCCCAACCCGCCGAGATAGACCGGGCGGCTCACCGCCGGCCAAGCGGTGCTCTCTTCGGCGATCATCAGCACTCCGGGCACCTGGGCGTGGGCCTCCTCGTTCAGGCGCTTGATGAAGGCCAAGGCTTCCAGGTTCTCGCGGCCCCCGAAGGCGTTGGGGATCCATTGGCCCTGGTTGCGGCTGTAGTCCAGGTAGAGCATCGACGCCACGGCGTCGATGCGCAGACCGTCGGCGTGGAATTCCTTGAGCCAGAACAGGGCGTTGGCGATCAGGAAATTCCGCACCTCGTGGCGACCGTAATTGAAGATGTAGGTGCCCCAATCGGGATGCTCGCCCTGGCGCGGATCGGCGTGCTCATACACGGCCTCCCCGGTGAAGCGTCCCAGCGCATGGGCGTCCTTGGGGAAGTGCGCCGGCACCCAGTCCAGGATCACCCCGATCCCGGCCTGATGCAGCGTGTCGACGAGGAAGCGGAAGTCGTCCGGGCCGCCCCAACGCGAAGTCGGGGAAAAATAGGCGCCCACCTGGTAGCCCCAACTGGGGCCGTAGGGGTGCTCCATCACGGGCAGGAACTCAACGTGGGTGAAGCCCATTTCGACGCAATACTTCGCCAAGAGCGGGGCGACCTCCCGATAGGTCAGCGCGCGGCCTCCCTCCTCGGGCACGGTGCGCCAGGATCCCAGGTGCACCTCATAGACCAGCATGGGCGCCCGCTGGGCCTGCCGCGCTTCGCGCCGGGACAGGAACTCGCCGTCGCCCCAGGCGTAATTGCTGGTGAAAATGCGTCCCGCCGTGCCCGGCGCCAGTTCGGTGGCTTGCGCGTAGGGGTCCGTCTTGACCAGGGGCGGGCCGTCGTAGCCCGGATGCACCTCGTATTTATAAAACCCGCCTTCGGCCAGTCCGGGGACAAAAAGTTCCCACAGCCCCGCGCCGCCCAGGGAACGCATCGGATGGAGGCGCCCATCCCAGCGGTTGAAGTCGCCGACCACGGCCACTCCCGAGGCGCCGGGGGCCCAGAGCAAGAAAGAAACGCCGGGGATGCCCTGTTGGACCATCGGATGGGCGCCCAAGCGCTTATAGGCCCGCCAATGCGTGCCTTCGCCCAGGAGATGCACGTCCATCTCCCCCACCGAAGGCAAAAAGGTGTAGGGATCCAGGGCCGTCCACTCTCCGCCGTCCGGATAAAGCGCCTTCACGGTCAGCCCGGGGCCGTGCTGGGCCCAGGGAACCGCGCCCTCCCATACGCCGCGGGGATCGGCCAAATGCAGCGCCACCGGCGGCTCAGCGCCCGTGGAGACCGTGACCGCCGCGGCTTCCGGGCGGAAACAACGGAACACGGCGCCTTGGGGGCCGGGATGCAACCCGAGTACTCCATGGGGATCGTGGTGGCGGCAGCGGACGAGGCGTTCAAAATCTTCGCAGGCGGGATTCGCTTCCTTGCCGTGCTTCTTCGACATGAGCACATCCGTACAGGGAGGGAATGGGGAGAGGTCCCGTCCGAGGCCGGTGGACCCGGCGCCTCGGGACGCCCCAAGGGATCTTCGGCTTAAACTTCCTGTTTCTTTAGGAGCAACGCGGGATCCAGCCACAACAGACCCGCCAGCTCCACGACGTCCTCCTGGCGGTGGCGGAGATTTTCCGCCCGGCTGGCGATCTCCTGGGCGCGCTCCAGATCCGGTTTCAGCCCCAGTTCCCGGGTCAAGCGCAGCAATTCCAAGGCCTGCCGCATGGTCGTCGGCTCGAAGCTGTCCCCGCAACGCTGGACCGCGGCGGTGATCATGTCCCCGAAGACCCGGCTGGCCTCCGCGGCGTCCAGCTTGTAGCCCAGGGCCTGGGCCTCGCGGGCGAGCGCCACGGCTTTTTCGTAGGCGCGCGGGTCGTTGCTTTCCCTTTGGGCCCGAATTTCGGCCTCAAATTGCTGGGACAGGGTGTATTCGGCGGCCGACCGCAATTCCGACGGCAGGGGGAAGCCGGCCGCCTGAAACAGATCGATCTGATGACGGTTGTCCGAATAGATGCGGGAGGTCTGCTCGTTGAGCAGGCCGAGCAAATCCTCGAAGACCTTCCGGCTCAGGTGCTCCCGCCCGTCGGGCAGGACCTGGTCGAGGCCGACTTCGAGGCCCCCGTGCTCGCCGCGCAGGGCCGTCATGATGCCCGGAATCAGTCCCTTGGAAAACGCCTCGGCGACCTTGCCGGTCTCGAACTGGTGCACCGATTCGCCCTGCCAGGGTTTCACCGAGCAGACGAAATCCATGCCGCCGAAATGGAGCGCAACGATGCTGCATTCGTAACTGCGATCGGTGACCCGGGCCTCCAAGCGGACCCGGCCGCTGGCGAAGCTCATGCCTCCGCGGGCCCGGCGCTCAAAATGGTCGACCTCACAGTTCCAGCCGCCCAGGCGTCCGCGCGCCGGCCCCTCGACCAGCGCGTTGATGGCGAAATGGGCCGCCAAGCGCTCGAACGTGACCCGGCTCGGCTCGACGAAGCGGTGAAAAAGCGCCTCGCCATCGCCCATCCCGTGGACGTTGCTGCGGGCCTGTTTCAGAAGGTACAAAAACCCGGAACGGGTGCTGCGAAGACGCAGTTCCGCCGCGTAATCCAGGGCGCGCGCCGCGTATTTGAGGATCTGGATCGTTTCGATCCCGCTGAGGTCGTTGAAGAACCACCCGCAGGAGGTGTACATCAGCAGGCACTGCCGCTGCATGTCCAACAGCGACAGCGCGCGCACCTCCTCCTCAGGGCTCAGGGCGCGCCGGGCGTGCTTCCCGAAAAAGGCCCGTTTGACGTCGGGAGTGGGGTCCAGGACGACCGCGATGAAGTCGTCGCGCGCGGCCCAGGGATCGGCCAACAGTTCCCCGCCGGCCCGTTCGAACTCGGGCGCGAGGCCGTCGCGCAGGTGGTCCAGCGCCGCGCGCAGGGGCCCCCTCCAGGACTGGTTCCAATCGGCCTCGCCTCCGGTGTGGCAGCCGCAATCGCGGATCCAGCGGCCCACGCCGTGGGCGCAGCTCCAAGCGGTCCCTTCCCCGTTGGGACCGGCCTTGATGTCGGCTTCCCAGGCGGGAGGGTTCTCCTCCAAAAACGCCCCGTAATTGGTCACCCGGAAGCCTTGGTGCTCGGCCTCCGCCAGCAGGGCGTAGGCCAGCACCCGGTCGCCCCAGCGGGAATGGTGGCCGTAGCTTTCGCCGTCGGTGGCCACATGGACCAGACGCCCGGGGCCGCCGCGGGCGCGCGTGAATTTCTCGATGAGCGTTTCGCTGCGGCTGAGGGCGTTCTCAAAAGCGATCGCCTGGGCCACCGGCCCGTCGTAGAAGAAAAGGGCGATGCCCGCGCCTTCGGTGCGGCGGGACGGATAGCGGTAGGCCACGCCCGGATCCACGGAACCGTCGCCCACGTCCCGCCAGGCGTCTTCGCCCGCGCCCAGGGGCCGGATCTTCTGGCATTGGCGCGGCGCGAGAATCACGTAACGCAAGCCTTCCGCGATCAAATCCTCGAGGACGGCGGCGTTGACCGCGGTTTCCGGCAGCCACATGGCCTCGGGCTCCCGGCCGAAACGGTGGCGGAAATCCTCGACTCCCCAACGAATCTGGGTGCGGCGGTCGCGATCGTTGCACAGGGGCAGGATGCAGTGGTTGTAGCCTTGGGCGATGGCGTTGCCGTGGCCGGAATGGAGTTCCCGGCTGGCTTTGTCCGACTCCAGGATGTGCCGGTAGCCCTTTTCGTGATGGGCCTCCATCCAGCTCAACAGGGTCGGCCCCATGTTGAAACTCAACATCCGGTAGTTGGAGACGATCGCTTCGACGACGCCCTGGGGATTGACCACCCGGGCGTTGTCGTTGGCCCGGTAGCACTCCCGATAAATGCGTTCGTTCCAATCGTGGTAAGGCGCGGCCGAAGGTTCCGGATCCACCGCCTCGGTCCACGGGTTTTCCCGGGGAGGCTGGTAAAAATGTCCGTGGATGACGAGATCGGTGGCCATGGTGGACCCTGGATAGGGGGGACGTGCGTTATCGGCGGCGGTGCCGCTGGGTGAGCGCGTTCAAGGCCTGGGCGGCCTCCGGTCCCAAGGCGCCCGGCTCCAGCCGGAAACGCCAATTCCCGTCGACCGTACCGGGCACGTTCATGCGGGATTCCGCGCCGAGGCCCAGAAGATCCTGGATCGGGACGACGGCAAGCCGCGATTCCGTCGCCCAAACCGCCTCCACCAGCCCCCGGACCGGATCCGGATCATAGCCCGCCGCGCATTGGAGGGCGCGCTCGGCTTCGGGATAAAGGGGCCCTTGGGGATCGGCGCTCGCCGCGTCCAACCAGCCGCGGAGCGTATTGTTGTCGTGGGTGCCGGTGTAGGCGACGCTGTCCTCGGGGTAGGACTTCGGCAGAAGGGCTTCCTCGCCCCCGAAACTGAATTGGAGGACCCGCATGCCCGGCAACCCGAACTCCTGCCGCAGGGCGTCCACTTCCTTGGTCACCACTCCGAGATCCTCGGCGATGATCGGCAGGCCGCCGAGCTGGTCGCGCAAGGTCTTGAAAAAGCCCGCGCCCGGTCCGGGCAGATAGACTCCCTCCTTGGCGGAAGCCGCGCCCTTCGGGATCGCCCAATAGCGGTGAAAGCCGATGAAATGGTCGACCCGGACCGCGTCGAAGAGCTGCAACAAGCGCCAAAAGCGGGCGACCCACCAGCGGTACCCGGTGGCCCGATGCAGCTCCCAACGGTACAGGGGATTGCCCCAGTGCTGGCCTTCCTCGCTGAAATAGTCGGGCGGCACGCCCGCGACATTCAAGGGTCTGCCTTCGTCGTCCAAATCAAAGAGCTCCCGATGGGCCCAGACGTCGGCGCTATCCTGGCTGACGAAAATGGGGAGATCCCCGATGAGCCCCACGCCCTTCTCATGCGCCGCTTCCTTCAGCGCCGTCCATTGCCGGAAAAATTGCCATTGCAAAAAGCACTGGAACCCGATTTCGTCGGCGTGGGCCCGCCGGGCCTCTTCCACCGCCGGCGCTTGGCGGTCCCGAAATCCGGATTCCCACTCCGTCCAAGCGCGGCCCTGATGGGCCTGCTTCAGCGCGACGAACAGCGCGTAATCGTCCAGCCAGTCCCGTTGTTCGGAACAAAACGCCCGAAACGCTTCGGCTTCGGCGTCCGGCCGCCGGTCCTGGAAGCCCAGCCAGGCCTTCCGCAAAAGGGGCAGTCGAACCCCCGCCGACCTCCCCCGGTCGGTTTGGGAACCCTCCTCCGTAGGCGGCAAATCGGTGATATCCAACCAACCGTCTTCGGCGAGGCGTTCCAGACTGATCAACAGGGGGTCGCCCGCGAACGCCGAGGAGGATTGGTAAGGGGACCCCGCCGCATCGCTCGGCCCGATCGGCAGCATCTGCCACCAGGATTGGCCGGCTTGGGCCGTCCAACTGGCGAATGCGTGGGCGGAAGGCCCCAAATCCCCGTGGCCCACAGGGCCCGGCAGGCTGCTAAGATGAAGAAGGACACCGCTGGCGCGGTGGGAAAGGTCGAAGGACATAAATTTTTCGGGGCGCCGGGGATCGAACCCGGGACCCCCTGCTCCCAAAGCAGGTGCGCTACCGCTGCGCTACGCCCCGTTGAACTAGGCCGGCGAAAGCGCCTTGGCCTGCGAAGGTCTTTAGGATAAGTTCTTTGTCAGAAAATGCCTAGTCTAAAAGCGTCCAGATCCTCCGGCGTTTTTTTTAAGAATGGTCTGGCATCGAAGACGGCGCTGAAGCATAATATTTCAGTTTCTGGTCGCCCGGCCGGAGGTCGGACCTGGGTAGTGGACTGGACAAGTAAAGGCAAGGAGGCAATTGTGGCTGAAGTGAAGGGCCGCGTTAAGTGGTTCAACGAAAAGAAGGGTTTTGGTTTCCTCGAGCAGCCGGGCGGCGCCGACGTTTTCGTGCATTTCTCCGCCATCAACATGAACGGCTTCAAGACTCTGCGCGAAGGTCAGGAAGTGATCTTCGAAGTCGAGCAGGGCGCTAAAGGGCCGCAGGCCGCGAACGTCCGGGGCGTCTAGTCTCTGACGGCACGAACGCAAAGCCTAAAGGGCGGGCCGCAAGGCCCGCCCTTCTTTTTTGAATCGTGATGGATACGTGCGCTCCCGGGATTTCTGTCCGTCCTATTCCGGAACTCGCGGAAGGCTTCGGCGCCTGGGGTTCCCGATTTGTTCCTCGGGACCGGGAGCCTGCCGGCGCGCTCCCCCTAAAATCCGCTTCAGGCCCCGCGCTTCTTCCGAAGATTCCGCGCACGGGCTTTCCCCGCAGTCCCTTCGGGCAGAAGCTCCAAAGGATCCGGAAGATCTCGGCCGACGATAAAACTCACCCGATTCTTTCCATCCCGGCGCTCATAGAAGGCTTCCCGGGCGAGACGATTGACCAAGAATAAGCCTAAATGCCGATCCGTATCGGAACGCAAGTAATCGGAATAGTCCTTGGCTCCGGCCAACCAGGGATCAAAAGCGACGCCGTCGTCCTCGAAATGCAATACCACAGCTTCCCCGCGGCGTCGGGCGGTGATCTCCACCCAATTCGCCCCGGAATGTTCCATGGTGTTGCAGAACAACTCGTCCATTACGGTGGTGACCCGATAGGCCATTAACTCGGAAAACCCCAGCCCCTGAAGCCAATTCGCCAAACCGTGTCGCACCGCTTCGGTATGCTCTTCCTCGCAAGGCAAGCCGACTTTCAGGCGCCATTCGCCCATCTACACTCCCGTTTCCCCACACCCATTCAAACGAATTTTAACGATTTTTAATCCTATTCGAAAGAGTCTTGGCCGCCTTTTCCTTAACAATCGGTCACGCTCTGCCAGCTTGACATGGGGACGCAGTGCCCGACAATAGGCGGAAGCACTCCCGTCCGGGAACGCTTCTTACGTTTCCCGGCTAAAGTCCGCCCTTTGAGGACCGCCTTGACCACCGCCCGTTTAGCCCTGCTCGTCGCGGGGCTCGGAATCGCCTCCACCCTACCTGCGGCGACCCTTGAGGATTGCTACCGCCAAGCCCTCAAGCGCAGCGAAACGCTTGCCGAAGACCGCGAATCCATCTATCAAGCCGAACAGCTCTACCATCAGGCCATCGGCGCGGTCCTCCCGAACCTTGCGCTCAACTTCACCTACTTCCGGCAGGACGATCACTGGGACAACCCCATGGTTGCCCCCCAGGTCTACGGTCAGAACCCGCCCAGCCAGAACCAATGGACCGTCCAACTTTCGCAGCCCCTCTTCCGGGGCTTCTCGGAATACGCGGCCATCCGCGAAATGAAGGATTCCCTCGTCGCCGGCGACGAAGCCCACCAATGGGCCGGCATGCAGCTCTACCAGGACGTCTCCAGCGCCTTTTTCAACGTGCTGGCCCTGGAGAAAAGCCGCCAACTCGTGGACGACGAAATCAAGCTTTACGATGGGCGCCTAAAGGAACTCAACGACTTCCTGGCCATCGGACGTTCCCGCCCTTCCGATGTCGAGACCGTGCAGGCCGACCAGGCCCTACTCCAGGCCACTGAAGTCCAATTGGAAGCCCAAATCGCGGCGGAGCGCGAAGTGTTGGGCTTCCTGACCGGCGAAGACCCGGACCAGAAATTGGAGACTCCGGTTTCGGTGCCCGCATCGGCGGGGGATCTTTCCGCTTATCTCAAGGACGCTGAAGACCGTCGGCCCGACCTAAAAGCGGCCAAGGAACGCCTCGAAGCGGCCAAAGAAAACCTCGCGGTCAACCAGGGCGCCCACCTTCCCCAGGTCGGCTTGCTGGCCCATTGGTATGTCGACCGCCCCGGCTCCGACGCGCAGATCAACTGGGACGCCGCGGTTTCCGCCACCCTGCCGCTCTTTGAGGGCTTCTCGCTCGTCGCCAAGGACCGCCAAGCGAAATCCCAGGTGCGCCAAGCTGAACTGGACTTGGAACGCCAACGGCGCCAGAACCAAACGGACATTCGCACCTATTGGCGGAATTTGGACGGCGACCTCGCCCAGGTGCTGGCGCTGGATAAAGGCGCCCGGCTCGCGGACAAAGCCTACCTGTCGTTGAAATCGGACTACGAAAAAGGCCTGTGCACCAACCAGGACGTGCTGTTGGCCCTGACTTCGAGCCGGGACGCCCAGCGCGCCCTGGAAAACGCGAAATTCGCCGCGCGCAACGACTCCGAGCAGTTGGCCGTGGCCGCGGGGCTCCGTCTGGACCGCTTCCAGGAGGATTCCGCCCGCTAGACGTGACGGACCTCGGGACAAAAAAAAGCCCCGCCCAAAAGGCGGGGTTTTTTTGTCCCGAAAACCGGATTTATCAGGCCGCCTTTAGGCCGGCTTCCTTCTTTTCCGCCACCAAGGTGTTGAGCGCCGTGGCGATATCCCGGATGCTCTTGCCGCTTTCCAAGGTCTGATCGGCCAAGGCGCGGGTGTTCTTGGCCGCTCCGTCGAGTTCCACCAGTCCCTGGGAAACTCCCTGGGCCGCATCGGCGGCCTGGGCGATGGTCCGGTTCACTTCGGCCACCGTCGCGCTCTGCTCCTCCACCGCGGCGGCGATGGCGGACTGGGCGCTGTGGATGCGCGCCAAAATGGCGTTGATCTGGGTGACGGCTTCGCGGCTTTCCTTGGCGTTGGCCCGCATCGTCTCGATGCGGCTCTGAATCTGGTCGGTGGCCTGGCCGGTCTGGCGCGCCAACTCCTTGACCTCGTTGGCGACCACGGCGAATCCCTTGCCGGCTTCCCCCGCCCGGGCCGCCTCGATGGTGGCGTTCAAGGCCAACAGATTCGTCTGCCGGGCGATGTTGGTGATCAGTTCGATGACCTGGGTGATCTCCTCTGAACTCGCCGCGAGCTTGGCCATCGATTCCCCGGTTTTTTCGCCCAAGCGCGAGGCCTCCGAGGCGACACCAGCGGCTTCGCTGGTGTTCCGGCTGATTTCCGCCACGCTCGCGTTGACCTGTTCCAGGCTGACCGAGGCTTGATGGGTGCCCTCGGAAATCTTCTGGGAGGAGCTTGCGGCCTTGGAAGTGTGCTCCTGGGAGGCCTGGGCGCCTCCGACCAGGGTCTGGCTGACGCGTCCCAATTCGTTGGCCGCCGCGAACATCTGGGTCACCTGTTCGCCGATCACTTGAAGCCGTCCCGCGTCCTTCTGCGCCAGGTCCTGCTGGACTTCCTTGAGGCGCACCTGTTCGGTGACGATCTGCCATGAAATCATGGGGCCGATGAAGGTGCCGTGCATATCCAGCACCGCGGCCGCCTCGATTTCGATGATTTGATCGCCCAGATGCAAGGTGTCCCGGCTGGGCAGACGGCCCGGATCGGAGTAGACCTCGCGGGCGCGGCTCGGATCGGAATGGAAAAAGCTGATATCGGCGCCGAGCAGCTGTTCCGGCGGCACCGGCAAAAGGTGCTTCAGCTTCTGGAACGCCGCCACGCAGGCCGGGTTCATAAAGGTCACCTTCAGGGAACGGTCCGCCGCGAAAAGGTTGTTGGTGCTGTGCTCGACCAAGGACTGGGCCAGGAGCGCCGCGTCCAGCCTTTGGGTGACCTCGCCCCAATGGACCTTGTCCCCTTTCAACGTTTTCTGCAGTTGCTTGCCGAGCAGGCCCAAACGGTTCTGGACGTCCCGGAATTCCGCGAAAAATCCCCGGGATTCCGGTAGCACCAGACGCCCCTCCTCCAGGGCGGCCACCGATCCCTTCAGGCGCTTCAAATCCCGGTCGGCCCACATCCGGGCGACCAAGGCCCCCAGGAGGGCGAAAACGCCCAAGATCGCCAAAGCCAGGCTCAATTTTTTGAGCAAGCCGGCCATGGTCTTCGCCATGACGTCGTGGGTTTTGTTCCGCTCAGCGTCGACCAGCGCCAGGGTTCCGTTCACGGCGCCTTCATGTTTTTCGAACAGCCGATCCAAGGCGGCGTAGGTCCCGGCGGTCGTCGACAACCCTTGTTTCAAGCGGGAGAGCTCCAGCTTATCGAAGGCCGCGATGTAGGCCTTTCCGGTGTCGTCCACCTCGCCCAGCGAAGCGCCCAGATCGCCGAGAGCATAGGCGGCCTCCCACCGGGAGCAGGCATCCTGGAAATCGCCCTCCAACTTCTTCGCCTTGACCGCGAAGGCCTTGGCCTCGGCTCCGGTCGCAGACTGGGCCTGGCTCGCCAACAGATGCAACCTCAGCAGAAACAGGGGCGGAGGCACGATATCGGAGTTCAGGTTGTCGGCCTGGGAGGCTTGGTCGTAAATTTCCCCGCCGGGCACGACTTTCGCGGAATAGCGGTGGGCCAAGCTGTGCAGCACGAAGGCCAGCACGCAGATCGTCAGCGCTGCGAGCACCAGCAGGTTTTTAATGGATCGGATCCGGGAAAACATAGGTCGCGCTCCTGGCGGTCGGGGTCTCGATCTATTCGACGCTGCTGTCGGCGGCGTCCGAAGCGGGGCTGACTCCAAGGGTTCCGGCGACGGTTTTATTGACGCAGGTTTCGACCTCTCCGGGGTAGTACCAGTCGCCCGCCGGCGAACCGGAGGCCGCGGACTTGGCCGCCAAACCTGCCGCCTTGCCGACCTGCTTGAAACTGGGGGCGATGCCCGCGAGGGCGCCCGCCCGGGCCAGCCCCGACACCGGGGCGATGAGCGCGATTCCCGCCGAAGCGCAGCCGTCTTTGATGGCCGCGAAAGTCTTAGGGTTCATCAGCAAGGGATCCGGCGGAATCCAGAGGGCCTCCGCGCCGCCCTTGAAGCCCCCGACCGCGGAAGTGACGTCATCCAGGCTTTCCACTTTCTGGGCTTTGACCTTGAACCCTGCCGCACCCGCGGCCTTGCCGAGTTGGTCGATGTAATCCCCGTAGGTTCCGTTGGCGTTCAGCACCGCCAAGGTCGCCACTTTGGAATCGACGGCCTTTACTTTGGCTGCCAGGACGGCCGCCGTGGGAAACAGCCCCACCTTGGTCGCGTTGGAATGTTTGACGTCCAGGCTTGGGTCCGGCAAAAGGGCCGCCACCAGGGTCGCGTCCGAAGGGTAATCCTTGAGCGCAGCTTCGGAACCGAAGGTCACCACGACTTTTACGCCCGCCGTTGGAGGCATATCGGGGAGCACGGCGCTCGGGACATCCCCCAAGACCGATTTCAAGCCTTCCAATGCCGCTTGGTAGGGGGCGCTCCCGCTGCTCAACACAGCCACCACATCGGCCGCAGAAAGGTTCACGGCGGCTCCGAGCCCCGCAAACGACAGGCCGAGGGCGATTCG
>Ga0326728_10001141_pt1 | contig 95886 bp, 66 predicted proteins | sample MB3enrmetagenome_FD_207602 | JGI IMG/M metagenome (GOLD analysis project Ga0326728, IMG submission 207602) | Lab enriched peat soil microbial communities from McLean, Ithaca, NY, United States - MB31MN | ecosystem: Environmental > Terrestrial > Soil > Wetlands > Peat | place: USA: New York...
TCCGGGTCAGGATGAAACAGGACCGGCTTCAAATGCCAGCAGTAATGAGTGTCAAAATGAATGACCGCGTCAATCCAATCGCACCACCGTTCCACACTCCGGCGCGCCAACTTCACCGCTTCGGCAGGCTGTTTCGCCAGGTCCATTGTCTGCGGGCCGATATAATCGCCAAAAAGTTCATGCTCGTAGGAAAGTGGAGTGATTGCCTTCAGCAGGCTCCGTGCTTGAGCATCGTCATATTCGGCGAACCGATACAGCGATTGCAGCAGATGATGAAACTCCGCGTCTTCAGCATGGCCAAAGAATTCAAGGAAGCTGCGCCAAGCTTGCCCTGCTTGCATGGCTCGGTCTCTCGCGTTCTTTTTCTCCGCGTACTGAGATACCGCCTCCAGCTTAACATTCGCAAGCCACGCCTCAATCATAAAGGCGGTCACATAGAAATTGTCCTGCTCTTTCTCGACCAGCGCCATTGCGTCCTCCATGGACTTCATCAATGGCAGTTTCCGATCGATCACAGCATCTCCTGTTGTTTTTCCGGCTTGGGTTCCCGTTGCGCTTTGGCGAAGGGATTGTCCTGCGGCGGGGCTTCGACGCGCTCTGTGCCGTCCAGCAAACCTTCAATCGTGAGAATCTGGATTTTGGGATAATCCTTTTTGTGCCAGAGTTTCGAGGCGTTGTAATCCGCATTGGAATTGAACGGCGGGTCGAGATAAACGAGATCAACGCTGGCGTCGGGAAAAATCTTCGTATCCCGCAGCCACTTGAGATTGTCGCCAAAAAGGAGGCGGTTCATGTGCGGGCTTTGTACCAAAGGCCATTCGCGGGTTCAAGATTTTAGGCAGAAAGAATGATTTTTAACCGCGAACCACTCGAACCAGGCGAAAATCTCAGCGGAGGCCCTTGCGGTGGGCGCGGACCTCGGCGCGGATATACTCAAGCTGCGCGAGAATTTTGCAGGCCAGGCCAATCATCAATGCCCCTCCGGAAATCGAGCCTGCGATGGCCGAGACGATGACCGACTGCGAGAGCATGGCAATGATCGCAACGGCGAATGCAAGCATGGCCCCGACGAGGAGGAACGTGCCGCTGCCATTCGTGTTCGCAGCGTCGTAAAAAAGCATCTGGACGTGCTGCTCTTCTGATTCTTTTTGCGGAATGGTTTGCGAATCCGGCGGGGTGGATGGTTCCGGGGCCGAAATGCGCAGGGCCGGGATTTCGGCGTGCGGCTCGATGGCTAGGATGGTGAACTGGAAGTTGCAGTTCTGGCAGGCGCATTCCATGCCGTCCTGGTAGGTGGCAGATTTGTAGCGTTGATGGCAGTTGGGGCACTCGAATTCGATTTCTTTTGGGGCGATGACGGTTTTCATGTTTGGCCCTTTCTGTGAATTTCGCGTTTGATGATTTCGATCACCATTTTGCGCCTCGTTTCGCGCGTGGCAAGCCGATTGTGCGCGCCTGTGGGCCATTGGGTGTGAGACAAAATTCTTCAGGTGACGAAAAAGGAACCCCTCTCTCCGTCTCTCTCCCCGCAAGCGGGGAGAGAGGGCAAACGCAGCCCGAAAGAAGTCTATTGGGCCACATATACTTCTCTGCCCCTCTTTTTGCTCTTTCCTCTTTGAACCTTAAACTTCAAACTTGCCCCGTTGAACTTGGAATCGAACACATTGACGATTGCCGGCAGGACGTTTCCATCGCGTCTCCTGGTCGGCACCGGAAAGTTTGCCTCGCCCGAATTGATGCGGGAGGCGATTGCGGCCAGCGGCGCGGCCATCGTCACCGTGGCCCTGCGCCGGGCCGACTTGACGGGGCAGGGGGATCCCTTCGCCAATATTCTGGAATTCATCGATCCGAAACGCTATCTGGTGCTGCCCAATACCAGCGGGGCCATGAACGCCGCCGAAGCCGTCCGCCTGGCCCGGCTGGCCGTGGCGGCGGGATTGCCCAATTGGGTCAAATTGGAGATTCATCCCGACCCTCGTTATCTGCTGCCCGATCCGGTCGAGACTTTGGCCGCCGCTGAGATATTGGTCAAAGAAGGCTTTGTCGTGCTGCCCTATATCAACGCCGACCCGGTGCTGGCCCGGCGTTTGCAGGACGCCGGCGTCGCCACCGTCATGCCGCTCGGCTCGCCCATCGGCTCCTATCGCGGCTTGGAAACGCGCGGGCAAATTCGGATCATTATCGAACAGGCCACCGTGCCGGTCGTTGTTGATGCCGGCCTGGGCGCGCCCAGCCACGCGGCGGAAGCGATGGAGATCGGCGCGGACGCGGTCCTGGTCAATACCGCGATTGCGGTGGCCAATGATCCGTGCCGGATGGCGCGCGCCTTCCAGGCGGCAGTCCAGGCCGGACGCGATGCTTTTGAAATCGGGTTGGGGGCGGCGCAGGCAGAGGCGGATGCGACGAGTCCATTGACGGCATTTTTAAATTAGTCAAACAGATTCATGCCATTGAAAAGCAAATTGGAAACTCCGAACTCGCGCGCGCCGCGCAGGTTGTCCGGGGCCCGTATTCGCCAATTGCTGGAGGCGGCCGGCGGCGCCCGCATTTTGGTCCTGGGCGATGTCATGTTGGACCACTTTCTTTGGGGCACGGTGGGACGCATTTCGCCGGAAGCTCCCGTGCCGGTGGTTGATTTCGAGCGCGAGAGTTACGTTCCGGGCGGCGCGGGCAACGTGGCGCGCAACCTGGCTGATTTGCAGGTGGCCACCGAACTCCTGGGCGCGGTCGGTCGCGATGAGTCGGCGTTGCGATTGAAACAAGTCCTCAAGCATGATCGAATCGGCTGCGGCGGACTTCTCAGGTGCAAGGATCGAACGACCAGTGTCAAGACGCGCATCATCGCCCATCGCCAGCAAATAGCGCGGGTGGATCGTGAGAGCCGTTTTAATATTGATGACGCCACCACGCTCCGCCTGCTGGCTGAACTGGAACGAGGCCTTAAATCGGCGGATGCGGTGGTCCTGTGCGATTATGCCAAGGGCGTCATTACCCAGCCATTGCTCGACGAAGCCAAGGCGCTCTGCCGCCAGCGCGGCGTCTGGTTAAGCGTGGACCCCAAGCCCTCCCATCATCTCAACCTGGCCGGCGTCTCTTTGCTCACGCCCAATCGCAAAGAGGCTTTTGAATTGGCCGGCGTGCAGGATGAGGCGCGGGGAGAAGCGCCGGCGCGGGACGCGGCGTTGCTGCAGGTGGCGGATAAGTTGTTGAGTGAACTTCAGCCGGCGTTGCTCCTTATCACCCTCGGAGATCAGGGTATGCTCCTCTGTGAGCGGGGCCGGAAGCCATTCCACATTCCAACCGTGGCGCGCGAGGTTTTTGATGTTTCCGGAGCGGGGGACACGGTCATCGCCTCCTTTACTTTGGCGATTGTCGCGGGGGCGTCGCCCGTCGAGGCGGCGATTTTCTCCAATCACGCTGCGGGCATTGTTGTGGGAAAACTCGGCACGGCCACTGTCCGTCCGGACGAGTTGCTGCAAAGCATGCGCCGGGAAGAATTGCTTTGATGAACACGCCCAAGGTGACCGCCGAAACCATTCGGGCCATGAAAGGGCGCGAACGCATCGCCGCGCTGACCGCCTACGATTTTGCCATGGCCCAGTGGCTCGATGCCGCCGGCCTGCCCCTGATTCTCGTGGGGGATTCACTGGGCATGGTTGTCTTGGGCTATCCCGACACGACGCATGTCACGATGGAGGACATGGAACATCACGTTCGCTCCGCCGCCCGCGCCAGGCCCCAAGCCCTGCTGGCCGCCGACCTCCCGTTCAACAGTTGCCTCACGGTGGCGGCGGCACTGGAAAACACCCGCCGCTTGCTGGCTGCCGGAGCTGAAGCCGTCAAGGCTGAAGGCGGTCGCAACATCCTGCCTCAAGTGCGGGCCATCATCGCGGCCGGCATTCCTTTTCTCGGCCACTTGGGAATGCTCCCGCAAAATGTGGTGGCGGAAGGCGGTTACCGCATCAAAGGCAAAACACCGGAGGAACGTTCCAACTTGATGGCCGATGCGGTGGCGCTGGCGGAAGCGGGGGCCTTTGGCATTGTGCTGGAGCTGGTTACACCGCCGGTGGCGCGCGAGATCACGGCGCAGATTCCCATCCCCACCATCGGCATCGGGTCCGGTTCGGATTGCGACGGGGAGATTCTGGTCACGACCGATTTGCTCGGAACGTCGCCGGGCCTTGTGCCCAGGCATGTCAAAAAGCATTGGCATTTTGCGGAACAAATGGGCGCGGCGGTGGTGGAATGGAAAGAGGGCGTCATCCGCCCGCGCTGCCTAGACCATTTCCAATAAAACTGTAGCCGTATTGCAAGGTAGGGCGGGCACTCCGCTGCCCGCCGCGGCGCGCACGGAGTGCGCGCCTTACCACCCTCGTTTCGGCTACACTATTTCTTCAACCGCTGTAATCATGGATGACAAGGACCAAAAGGACCACAAGGACTACAAAACTTGAATCGCCCCTTCCTGTAAAATTGCCTTTCAGTTTGAAAGGCAGCCCCGAACCCCGAACTACTTTCGGGGTTAATTTTCTCAAGAGAAATCCGCCCCGGAAAAAACCGTGAAATTTTCGACATTTTGAAGAGTCATAACGTGTTGTCAGCAAGGCATTTGCAAAAGACCTCTGAAACTAGTATTTACAAAAACGCTGAAATTGGGCAAGCAGAAAGCAGAAATTATGCGGGGGCAGAATTGACCAAAACTAAAACAGGAGGAACAAATGCTTTCGGGGTTGATAGTCAACAACTTAGCTGGCAACACGAAAAACAACAGATCGGCAACATGTAACTTCCTCTGCGTCTTTGCATCCTGGCGTCTTTGCGTTAAAAAGTTACCCCAACATGGCCGGAGAAAAACATTTAACGCAAAGGCGCAAAGACTTCCGCCGTCGCCAAGGCTTTGGCGGACAAGCAAGGGCGCAAGGATTCAGCATCTTAATTTTAGATGCGTTTGCCCTGGCGGATTTGTTGGTGGACAGAGCGGGCGGGGCGGTCTAAAGATAAAGTGGCGCGGGCGGGCCGGTTGCGGCAAGAAATGACCATGACCTTGCACTGGATTGCCGAACGATTGAACATGGTTGCGGCGGATTTCCTGGCCAACTTGCTGCGCGCAGCGCGAAGAAAACGAAATATGCGATTATGCGGGACCCCTGCCATGGGGATGGCGAAGGGCCGTAAGACCGCGGACGATGCTGGTTGTCAATCGCGTAACTTCTGCGGGATCATTCAGTCTTCTCCAATCAATGCATTGAACCGGGCGAGGACCTCAGCGACGGTGTGGCTGTCCACCCGGCCAATGAAATCCGCTTGGCGGGCTTTCCAATCGAGGGTTCGAACCTGATCAGCCAGCGCCACTCCCAGTATTGGCAATCCGGCTGGCAACTCCACCTCAAACGGGTATCCTTTTTTCCGGCTGGTGATTGGGCAGGCGAGCAGCAGACCCACTTTGCGGTTGTATTCATCCTTGGAAATCACAAGTGCGGGCCGTCGCCCTGCCTGTTCGCGTCCGGCTTGAGGGGTAAAATCCAGCCAGATCAAGTCGCCGCGCTTGGGAACGTAACCCGGCTTCACCAAGTTTCTCCGCCCACCGGGCCGCCCCAGTCCATTTCAGCGTGCCGGTTGGATTTGCGAACTTGCGCGAGAAGGGAACGCAGATCATGGCGTTTCTCTTTCCGGGAAGTGATGACCAGCCGGCCGAATTGCAGCTTAAGATCAATCTCGGTCCCGTTATGGAGATGGGTTTCGGCGGCAAAGGCGCGCGGGATGCGAACCGCCAGGCTCTTCCCCCACTTTTGAATTGCTGTCTTCATTCACCCATTACCTACAGGGAAGATACGAATTTGTCAACTTGGGGTAGTGTCCTTTTGCGGAATTATATACAAAGTTACCCCGGACTGGAAGGTGCTGTGAGGGTTAAAATCAAAACTTTGGATCGGCGGCGAAGGCGGACTTGTCGCGCCGAAGCGACCGCGAAGGCGGATTTGTTGGTGGACAGAGCGGGCGGGCCGGTCTAAAAGATGAAGTGGCGCGGGCGGGCCGGTTGCGGCAAGAAATGACCATGACCTTGTACTGGATTGCCAAACGATTAAACATGGGTGCGGTGGGTTTCTTGGCTAACCTGCTGCGCGAAGCGCGAAGAAAACGAAAATATGCGATTATGCGGGACTGACCCCTTTACGCCCATTTCGTCGGACCAGCAACCGGAAAGCCGGATGCCTGAAACGGGCCTGTCCGGTTTGGAGGGAGGGGCGAGGTTCAAACCCTCGTCCCTACCCCTATCTGAAGAAATCGCTAATGATTCGGGTTTCATAATAATTCTACCAGAACCTTGCAGGATTGCAATGGCCGGGGCAACTGATAAGATTTGCGCATGATCTGGCACGTCATAACGATTTGGTTGTTCGGCGCAAGCTCGGGCCGCCAATGAAGTGTTACAATGAAAAGTTTACAGGAACCCCTCTCCCGGCCTCCGGCCACCCTCTCCCCGCTTTGCGGGGAGAGGGGTTCTTCGTGAAATGAAAAAATTTTCCCATCTCGATGCCGGGGGCGGGGCGAACATGGTGGATGTGTCGGCCAAACCTGCCCTGCGCCGACAGGCGGTGGCGCGCGGCGAGGTTCTTATGCAGGCGGACACCATTGCGGCCATCGAAAAAAACCGCGTCGCCAAGGGGAACGTTTTTGCCACGGCGCGCATCGCGGGGATCATGGCCGCCAAGAGAACCGGCGCGCTCATTCCCCTTTGCCATCCTTTGCCCATCACTCATTGCGGCGTGGATTTTGCCATCCCGCCGTCCCGCGACCGCGTCGTGATCACCGCTTCGGCCCGCATCACCGCGGCCACCGGCGTTGAAATGGAAGCGTTGACGGCTGTGAGCCTGGCGGCGTTGACCATTTACGACATGTGCAAGGCGGTGGATAAAACCATGCGGATCACGAACCTGACCTTGGTCTCAAAAACAAAAAGCGCATGAAAATTGATGCCGGCATCATCACGATCTCGGACCGGGCGGCGCGCGGTCTTTACGATGATTTGAGCGGCCCGGCTTTGAAAAAGGCGGCCCAAGGCCACGGTTGGAATGTTGTCTCCGAGGCCGTGGTCCCGGACGAGAAGCGCGATATTCAGCGCGCCATTCGCGAACAGATCAACCAAGGCTGCCAATTAATCCTGACCACCGGCGGCACAGGCGTGGCCGCGCGAGACGTCACGCCGGAAGCGGTGCGCGAAATCGCGCTGCGCGAGTTGCCCGGCTTCGGTGAAGTCATGCGCATTGAATCCATGAAGATCACCAAAAACGCCATTCTCTCGCGCAATCTGGCCGCGGTGGTGGATAAAACCCTGGTGATCTGTTTGCCGGGAAAACCCGGCGGCGCGGTCGAATGTCTGGGTTTTGTCGCCGGGGCCGTGCCTCATTGCGTGGAAGTTTTGCAAGAGGCGCCCACCAGTTGTTGAGTTACAATGAAACCATGTTACAAACCCCTCTCCCTGCCCTCTCCCCGCTTTGCGGGGAGAGGGTGGCCGCAGGCCAAGAGAGGGGTAATCAGCATTTTATTAATTCTGTTCCTGGCGGGATGCGTGAGCAAGAAGGAGGCTGAATTAAAAGCGCACGAGGCCTATATGGCCGGCCAGGCAGAGGCCGCCAAGCAATGGCAATCGCAACGGCCTCCAGAGGTCGTCGTGCAGGGGCCGGTGCGCCATCCCGTGGTGCCGTGGAGGGAGGGTTTGACACTGGCCAAAGCGATTGTTGACGCCGATTACACCGGCTTTATGAACCCGATTCTCGTTCGCGTCATTCGCAACGGGCAAATGATCGAAGAAATGAAGGGGAGCGATTTGTTGCATGGCCGCGACGTGCCGTTGCAGCCGGGCGATATTGTGGATATCGTCCCCTGACATGAACGAGCCTGAACCCTTGCAATTGGTCGGGCGCACTTGCGTCCTCTTCAAGCAGCGAAAATTCTCCTATTTTGCGGGTTGCGATTATTTTCGGCTGGCCAGTCATCCGGAAATCATGCGGGCGGTCACGACGGGTCTTGAAAAATATGGATTGAACATGGCGGCGTCGCGCGTGACGACCGGCAACCATGCCCTGTACCGTGAGTTGGAGACTGCGCTGGCCCGATTTTTTGCCGCGCCGGCGGCGTTGCTTGTTTCCAATGGTTACGCCTCCAATTCCGTCGTCGCCCAAACGTTGCGCCACGATTTTTCCCATGTCGTCATTGATGCCAAAGCCCACGTCAGCCTGCGCGACGCCAGCCGTTTTTTTGCCTGTCCGGTTTTGGAATTTAAAAGCCGCGATCCGGCCGATCTCCGCCGCGTCCTGGCCGGGGCGGGCGGGAACATCCAACCGATCTTGTTGACTGATGGCGTGTTTACCGATGAAGGGGAAGTGGCGCCTTTGGCGGAGTATTTAAAAATTCTTGGGCCTCATGGCATGATTCTCCTGGACGACGCCCACGGGGCCGGCGTTATCGGGCGAAGGGGCCGGGGCACACCGGAACATGCCGGGGTTACGCGCCAACGCATCATTCAAACTGTCACCCTAAGCAAGGCGTTTGGCGTCTATGGCGGCGCCATTTTATGTTCGAGCGCGCTACGCTCGAGAATGATCGCCCGCAGCGCCATGTTTGCCGGGAGCACCCCGTTGCCACTGCCCCTGGCTTACGCCGCCCTGCGCGCCATCCAGCTTTTAAAGAAGGATCGAGGTTTGCGCAGCCGTCTCAATCACAACGTGCAATACGTCAAGACCGCCCTGCGCGCCGCGGGCTTTCCAGTGCCCCTGACGTCGGTCCCCGTGATTGCGATCATACCCGGAAATCCCGCCCAAGCCAGAGCCATCCAGCGGCGACTGATTGCGCATCGGGTTTTCCCCTCATTCGTCAAATATCCAGGCGGCCCGGCAGGCGGCTATTTTCGCTTTGTCATATCCAGCGAACATTCCAAGAGGCAATTGGACGATTTGCTGGCGGGCGCATCCCGGTAAGGATCAGGGGCATCTCAGCTTTTGGACACTGGTCAGGGCCAGCGGAGGGTCAAGCTCGACCTGCCTGAAAAATGTCGAATGACGGAAGCCTAATGATCGATCAACCCCGAAAGCTTTCGAGGTCAATGCTCAAATGACCCAGGGACGAATGGGACCAATAGGACGCATGGGAGGGATGCACCTCTTGCAATTGTTTTTGCTTATTTTGCCTTGACATAGGCCAATGAAATATGCAGTTATGAAATTGACGCTATCCGCATTGCGGCTTTCAATGCGGATAGCGTCAATTTGAATGGGCAACCGGCAGAGCGCTGCAAAACCCATTCCATGTCAACTATAGTTGTTATAAGTCGTTGATTATCAAAGGTCATTTTTAAGCGTTTCTTGGAAAACGCATTTGTTTCAGCCTAGTCTCCCCAACCATCTTCCCACTTCGTGGGGCGAGGGAACCAGCAGATCGCACGGCAGCAGTGTACGGATGCACCCGTCCGGGTGTGAGCGGAGAATCAATTGTTAAATCCGCCTGGGGATCCACTTGACGCATCCGTCTCGTGAGTGTATCCAGTTTTCCGATGATCGGCGCCAATATGCAGATAAAAATCTCCTCTCTGATTGTTCTGGCAACGTTCATGGTTCTTTATCCGGCGCAAGCCGATGACACCAACGGCATATTGCCCGCCAAAATTGGCGCAACAGTTGCGGATAAGCACTATGGCGAGAACAGGATCGTCACGGGAAAGGTTGCTCAAGTCACGGTTCGGCCCAGGGCGGTTTTTCTCAATTTTGAACAACCGTATCCCGATTCACCGTTTACAGGCGTCATCTTCAGCCGCTTCACCAACCAATTCGGCGACTTGTCGTCATTGACAAACAAGAGCGTGGAGGTCAGCGGCATGATCGTAAATTACCAGAACAAGCCGGAAATCGTGCTTACGAACGCCTCGCAACTGACCATCAGCGTAACTGGGAGTGGAGACCAAACGCCTGCTCCTCCGCCCGTGTTGGCGCAGGTGAATGAAATGCCGTCGGCGAAGCCCGCCGCCGCGCCGGCAAAGGCAATCACGCCCGCAGCCAGCCCTCAAACATGGCTGTGGCTGGTGGGATTACTGGCAGGCAGCCTGGCTCTTTTCCTCCAGGTTCGAAAAATCACCCGGCGATCAGCCCTTCAACCAGCCTCAGCCCTTTTGCCGGACTCGCAAGCGCAGACCGGCGTGATGATGGCAAACGACAGCCCGCCGTTCGTGCAAATTGAGATGGAAGGTTCCACGCAGACGCAATCGCAAACCTGGCTCCCGCGTCCCGCCGCCGGACGCCAGACAGCCCGGATGCCCGAGGCGGTGCGCGCGGGTGTCATCGCCCACCTGAGCCAGTGGCTGAAGCAGAACGTGGTGCGGCGGTTGATGTCAGACCGGGCGCAGTTGCTGGCCACGCAAGAGGCTGCCGCGCTCAAAGTGCTGGCGGTGGACGAACGCCTCGCAAAAATTGAACGCCACATCCAGCAGCGCAATCAAGATTACGAGCGGCGCATTGACGAATTGCTCAAAGCGCTCATCACTGCCGAGGCGGAAAACCGCGAAATGATCCGCGCCCAAATCACGTTCCTCAAAGCCGAGATGGAAAAAGCGCGGCTCAAGGCGCGGCAGCACAGCGAAGAGCCTCAGCAGTATTGAATCAGCCGGAAAATTTATCATCGCTTTTGGCTTTACGTTTTCAACGCTTTTTTCCAGGCTTCATTTCGATGACTATCAAGCCAAAGGCCGGCTTCAGATTTATCCGCACGGGCTGCCTCGTGCTGGCGGCTTTCCTGGGCCTGCTCCGCCCCGCGCTGGCGGTGGATACCAATGCCGCGCCCGAGGCCGATGGCAAAGCCGCCGAGGCCGGCACAGTTCGCGCCCAGGATTTCCTGCGCTCCTATCTGCAAATCCAGGAACAACTCCGCGACACCCAATTAACCATCGAAAAAATGCAGCAGGAGGCCGCCGCCGCCAGCGCCAGCAACTCTGTGGCCGTGGAAGAGCGTTTGCGCTTGATGGAGAAAGCCATTGCCAACGAGCGTGTCGAACAGTTGAGCGGCATTGCGCGCCTGGACAGAACAATCCTCATTGCGGCGTGCGCCTTTGCGTTCATCGGGTTTCTGGGGTTGTTGCTCGCCGCGTTTTTGCAATGGGCCGCCGTCAACCGCCTCGCCGCCGCTGCTGCCAGCCTGTCCGCCGCCCATTCCCCCCAAGGCTTGGGCGCGGGCGCGGGCGAGGCTCTCTTGCTTCCGGCCCGCGCCTTGGAACAATCCAACATGCGCTTCCTGCATCTGATGGAGCGATTGGAACAGCGCCTCCACGACATGGAAGCGTCAGTCAAACCGCCCAAGACCCTGCCTGAAGGCAACCCCGCCAACGGCCCTGCCGCGGAATCACCTTCCGGGGAAATATTGCCGCGCGCCGCGTCGGACAAAACCAACACGATCCATCTGCTGCTCAACAAAAGCCAGACCCTCATGAAATTGGATAAAACCGAGGCGGCGCTGGATTGCCTGGATGAAGTGCTCACCCTCGACCCTGGCAACACGGAAGCCCTGGTCAAAAAAGGGTCCGCCCTGGAGCGACTGCAACGCACCCAAGGAGCCATTGAATGCTATGACCGCGCCATTGCGCAGGATTCCTCCATGATCATGGCCTATCTTTACAAGGCGGGCCTGTTGAACCGCATGGAACGACACAGCGAAGCGCTGGCCTGTTATGAGCAAGCGTTGAAGCCCGGCAAATCCGCCACGGAATAGTGGATTGGATTTTCTTGCCGAGCGCGGCGGGAGGCGACATAGTTATGAGGCAGACGCTTGAATGGGCAGAGGTCGCGGTTCATGGTTCAAGCGAAACTGTTGCGCGCGTAGCTCAACTGGATAGAGTGACGGCCTCCGAAGCCGCAGGTTGTGGGTTCAACTCCCGCCGCGCGCACCAGTTCCGCCCGCTGTTTTGCCGGCCTTGCGTCAGGCGCCATAATTATGTCTGAAGATAAATCCATCGTCGAACCCGCCGCGGCCCCGCCGCTGACGCCCCTCCCACTGAAATCAAAGCTGGCGCCGACGCCCGCGCAGGCCCCGAAGTATTCCGTCAAGGTGAAAAATGCGCGGGGGCAGGAGGTCGTTTTGGGGGATCCGCGCGCCAGCCGCGCCCTGGTGGCGCTTATGGATATGTGCGCCGTCAACGGCGGGGCGGCTTCTCATTGGGGAGGCCCGGCCGCCTTTGCCGAGATCATCTCCGCCCTCCACGGCGTGATGTTCGCGGTCAAAGACCGTCCCTGGCATGAAGCTTACAATTTCGTCAACGACGCCGGACATTGCGAAAATGGGATTTACGCCTTGCGGGCCAATTACGGTTTCGACGGCATGACTTTTCAAGATTTGAAAGGGTTTCGCGGCATTAAGAGCAAACTGACCGGCCACGGTGAATCCCACCTCAATCCCCAGGGCGTGCTCTTGAGCAACGGGCCTCTCGGCTCGGCGCTTGCCCAGGCCCAAGGCCTGGCCCTGGCCGACAAAGTGCGAAAGGACGACCGCCTCACCCTCTGCACTGTTTCGGACGGAGCCTCCATGGAAGGAGAAGCCAAGGAAGCCTTCGCCGCCATTCCCGGCCTGGCCGCCAAGGACCGGCTCAACCCGTTCCTCCTGATCATTTCTGACAACGATACAAAGCTTTCCGGCCGCATCAGCAAAGACGCCTTCAGAATGGTGCCCACATTCGAGGCGATGAGCGCGCTGGGCTGGAACGTTGTCAAAGTGGCCAACGGCAACGATTTGCAAGAGGTCTATTTGGCGCTGGAGACCGCCCTGCAACAAGCCAGGGCCAATCCGCGCGCTCCCGTCTGTCTGTGGGCAAAAACCGTCAAAGGCTTCGGCGTCCGCTCCACGGTCGAGAGCGCCTCGGGCGGCCACGGCTTTCCGCTGGCCAATGCCGAAAAGATCGTTGACTTTGTCAACGAGATTTATTTTGGCGCGCCCGAAGTCCCCGCCGAACTGGCCGGGTGGGCGCGGGCCTTGCGCGCCGATTGGGAACAAAAGGAAGCGGCCAAAAAAGCAAAAGCTCCCTCCGCCCCGTCCGCCCCCGCGGTCAAAAAGGAAAAAATCCAGGCCGGCCTGGCCAAAGGCGCGGTGCGCGCCGCGCGGGAGGGATTTCCCGTCTATTCGGTATCCGCCGACGTGGAGGGGTCCACCGGCATCAGCTTCTTCCAGAAAAGTTTTCCCGACCGTTTTGTCGAGGTGGGGGTGGCGGAGGCCAACATGATCAGCACCGGCGCCGGCCTGGCCAAGGCGGGCTTTATTCCGATTGTTGACACGTTTGGCCAGTTTGGCGTGACGAAGGGCAATTTGCCCCTGACCATGGCCGCGTTGTCCCAGGCGCCGGTCATCGCCATTTTTTCCCACGTCGGTTTTCAGGACGCGGCCGATGGCGCGTCGCACGAGGCCACCACTTACTTTGCCGCCCTCTCGGCCATTCCGCACACGGTGGTCGTGGCCTGCTCCTGCGCGGACGAGGCGGAGGCGTTGATGTACGAAGCGATCCGGCGGATGGCGCGCGCGCGGGAACAAGGGCACGACGGCGAATCAATCGTCTTTTTTGTGGGCCGTGAAAACTATCCGCTGCACTGGCTGGAAAACGCCCGGTATCAATGGGGCAGGGCGGAGGTTCTCTCCAGCGGAACCGATGTGGTCATTCTGGCCTGCGGACCGCTGGTGGGCCGGGCCATTGATGCAGGCCGGCAGCTCAAGGAGCAAAACATCGCCGCCACTGTCATCGCCAATCCGTTCATCAATCGCGTGGATTTGAAGACCATCGGACCGGCGGTCCAACAGTGCGCGGGCCGCGTTGTCACCATCGAGGATCATCAGGTGATTGGCGGCATGGGCGCGCAGGCGGCTCATGCCCTGGCCCAAGCCGGCATTGTCCATCGCATGAAGTCGCTGGGCATGCAAGGGGAGTTTGGACAATCGGCCTACGTCGCCGAGGATCTTTACCAGAAGCACGGATTGACCGCGGGCAAAATTATTGACGCCGCCCGCGAGTTGATGAAATGAGACGGGGTTATGTCCCACCTTCATAAATCCTTGCAAGGGCAGCTCTTGTTGGATGGCGGCAAACTGCACAGGTCGTTTTTCCATCGGTCCGTGGTCCTGATTTGCCAGCATGATGAGGAGGGCGCTTTTGGCTTGATTCTGAACCGCTGCAGCGACAGCAAAGTGGGCCAGGCCCTGGTCGCCAATGTGTCGGAGACGATCAAGGGCCAGCCGCTTTTCGTGGGCGGCCCGGTGCAGCCGGGCACCCTGAGTTTCCTTCATAGCGACGCTTTTCTGCCGCAGGCCAACGTCATGCTCAACTTGAGCCTGGGCCATTCCCTCGACGCCTTGATGGACTTGAGCGAATCCGGTTCCAGCACCCAAAAACTCAAGTTGTTCGCCGGTTACTCCGGCTGGACCGCGGGCCAGCTCGACCGGGAAATGGCGCGCCAAGACTGGCTGGTTCATCCCGCTTCCATTGATTTGGTCTTTTACCCCGAACCCAGCCAGCTTTGGAAAAAGATCCTGCGCCAGAAGGATGACAAGAGCCGGCTGCTGGCCGAGTCGCCCGACGATTTGTCCTGGAATTAGCCGCCCGCCAGCGCGGCCTGTTGTAACTGTAGCAATTGTTGGATGCCCGCCTTGCCCACCGCCAGCATGGCGGCCAACTGTTCGTCGTTGTAGGCGCTCTCTTCGCCCGTGCCCTGCAACTCGATGAATTCCCCGGACCCATTCATCACCAAATTCATGTCCACCGTCGCCGCCACGTCCTCCGCGTAGGAAAGGTCCAGCAAGGCCTGCGACTGCACAATTCCCACGCTGACCCCCGCCACCGGCTTCAGCAGGGGATCGGCCGCCAGTTTGCCCCCGTCCCTCAGATTCCGAACGGCCAACGACAGCGCCACAAAACTCCCCGTGATCGCCGCCGTGCGCGTGCCGCCATCGGCCTGCAAGACATCGCAATCCAGCCAGATGGTTCGCGACCCGATTTTTTCCAGGTCAATGGCGGCGCGCATCGAGCGGCCAATCAAACGCTGGATTTCCTGGGAACGTCCGTCGAGCTTTCCCTTCGATATGTCGCGCGCCTTGCGGGTCAGAGTCGAGTAGGGGAGCATGGAATACTCCGCCGTGATCCAGCCGCCGGCCACGTTTTGTTCCTTCATCCAGCGCGGCACGGTGTCCTCGACGGTGACTCCGCAGATCACGCGCGTGTTGCCCCATTCGATCAAAGTGGAACCGGTGGCGTACGGGGCAATGCCATTTTGAAATCGGATCGGGCGCAATTGATCCGGTCTCCGGCCGTCGGGCCGCGCAGTCTGCGATGGTGCGGTCGTTGTCATGGCGGGTATTCTACCCGGCGTTGCCATCAGCGGCAATGGGAATCCCTTGTCAAAGCAACGGAACTCGAAAGAGTTCCGTTGCGATTTTGACGTGGTCGGCAACCCGCCCGCCAGCGCGCTCAGATGCCGCCGTCCACCTGCCACCGGTGTGTTGGATTATCCTTCCGCACAGCCAAGTTCCACTTCTTGGTTTGGAAGGCCCGGCACTTTACAAACCAAGCGGATTGTTCCGGCGACCAGGTGGCTTCGCCCGCCTCCATGACCGGCATAATTTTATGCACGTCGATACCCTGCTTCTCTGCCATCTCAACTTGTTTTTTGGTTTCCTCGACGTCCCAATCCGAGGTGAACTTGCGCATCTCGACCCAGTCTAATTTTGACTGGGCATCGAAGTAGGCTTGCGCCGCCTCCGTGGGCGACAGCCGGGCATAGGCATCGTTGTTGGTCAGGACTTCCGGCTCAGTGGACCATTTAAAATCCTGTTTCAACCGCAGTTTGTCGTCATAAAATCCCGTTAGCACATATCTTTTCGCCGAGTTCGTTTTGGACACGCGCGCATTGAATTCCTGCGGTCGCAGTTTGATTTCGTAAGGCACAAACCGGCCGCCGTAAGACTTGGAAGCAAAGGACTCGCCTATACTGACGATTTCCAGACCGCCCAAGTATTGTTTTAGCTGCTCATTGATGGGCGACATGAATTTGGCGGCTTCGTTCCAATCCTCGCGGCTGCAAGCTTCGAAGAAGGCGCGGGCGGCCTGCTCTGCGGTCATGGAGGCGTATTTTTCGTTGTCGGGCAGCTTTTGCGGTTCTTGCTCCCAACTCACGTCTGCCGGCAAGTCAAGCTGCCACACTTTTGGATCAATCGGCTGGTTGTAGTCAATCTGGTTGAGGTCGAAGATCAGCGTTTCGCCGGACGGGCGCACCAGATAGAACTGCACGGCCTCCAGCAGTTTGGTCTGGGCATCGAAACGATAGACCCGGCGGGTGTCGGTGTTATCGAAGAAACTGTTTTTGAGGTAGTCATTCTCCGCGATGCCGGATTTGGCGTGGATTGTGACAATGGACTTCACCCTGGCGTCCGCAGCGGTTTCTTCACTGGTGTCCAGCTTCCAGCCTTTGGCCTGCGCGTTGTGCAACTCATTACTGATGGTGTTGCTCAGATAGGCAATCTGATGCAGCCATTCCGTGTCAAAGGCGCTGGGCGAGGGGTGTGGGAACTTGGCTCCGGAATTGGCGTCCTTGAAGTAAAGCACCGTGGACTGGCCGTCCATCACGGCCACACGCCCGGGTTTCTCGGCCCGCCATTTCAGTTCCGGCACGAACTGTTTCCACAGTTCGATGGTGCAAAACTCGCAGTCTGAATTGATGGAGCTGAAATTGTCCTGCGGGTAAGTGCGCAACTGGCCGCGCAAATGAATGCTGGTGAGTTTGGCCACGGCTTGCGCGCCTTTGGTCATCACTTCGGCCGCCTTGGCCTGCGCTTTGGGCGATGCCAACAAGATGATTAAAAGGATGGCTGCCGTGCCCGCCGCCGCCCCCAGCCCGAATCCCCAACGATGTTTCATTATTTTGCTCATAATTGTTTCTCTTTCCGGTTTGAATTGTTCCTGACGAACCCGCCTCATTACCGTCTCGACAATGGCCACCCCGGCGGCAGCCTGACCACGGGCAAGCAGGCGCTTTTCCAGGCGCAAGCTCAACTCGTATTCAGCCCGGCAATCCGCACAGGCCTCCAAGTGTGCCCGGCATTGCAGCTCTTCCCCGCGCTCCAGCAACCCTTCCGCGCAGGCGACAAAATTGTCCCGACATTCGGCGCAGTTCATGTTTGTTTTGTTTCGTTGACTGTTTGTTCCGCGCATCCGCGGGCTTTGAGTTCCTGCCGAAGCAGGATGTAAGCTCGCGACAGCGTTTTGGTGACAGTGCCCAGCGGCAGGCCGAGGCGTGTGGCCACTTCCTGACAGGAAAGCCCCTCGTAATACCGCAGCAGTATCACCTGACGTTGGTTTTCGGGCAGGACAGCAATGGCTTCTTCGAGCGGGTAATCTTCGTTCTGGCCGGCGGCGCTCATCATCATGGTCTCCGCGGCTTCGTGCTCCTGCCGGCGATGAAGTTCGAAGCGGAATTGTTCCCTGGCCACCCGTCCCGCGATGCCCAGCAGCCAGGAGAAAAACGACTCCGGCTTGCGAAGCTTCTTCAAGGACAGGAAGGCTCTCACGAACGATTCCTGCGCCGCCTCCTCGGCTTGCGAGAAGTTTCCAACCCGCCAGGCCAGATAGGAGAACAGCGGTTTCTGGTAGCGATCCACCAGCAGACCGAAGTCCTCTGGATGACCATTACGACAGCGCTCGACCTGTTCTTTGTCAGTCAAGTCCATGCAGTGTCCTGCTTCAAACGTATTCGCATCGTCACTGAGTAGTGACGCGCCGGGGCGATTTGCGACATCAGGGCAAAACTATAAGTAGCGCTGACCTTTAATGTTCGCTTTCTTAATACAGGATTTCAGCCCAGGGAATGCGGCACCACGTCCGGCGGCCCGACTTTTCGCATATAATCCAGAATCAGATCAACCGCCGCTTGCGGGTCATCCGTGACGGTGACCAGTTGCAAATCGCCCGGACTGATCATCTTGTCTTTTTCGAGCGTGGTCTTCATCCAACGGAGCAGCCCGTTCCAGTAGTCATGGCCGAAAAGAATCAGCGGAAAGCCGGGAATGCGCTGCGTTTGCACGAGAGTGGTCACCTCAAAAAACTCGTCCAAAGTGCCAAAACCCCCCGGCATGAAGACAAAGCCAACGCTATATTTGACAAAACAGACCTTGCGCGAGAAAAAGTAATGGAAATGCAGCGGCAGGTTGACAAAGCGGTTTTCTTTTTGCTCGGAGGGCAGTTCAATGTTCAGGCCGATGGATTTTCCGCCGGCCTCAGCCGCGCCCCGGTTGGCCGCTTCCATGATGCCCGGCCCGCCGCCGGTGATGACGGGCAGGTTGTTCCTGGCCAGGCCTTTGGCGATGGTCACGGCGGCCTTGTAATAAGGATCGGACGGAGGCTTGCGGGCCGAGCCAAAAATGGTCACTGACGGCCCGACCTTGGAAAAGATTTCAAAGGCATCGACGAATTCCGCCATGATGCGAAAGATGCGCCACGGGTCCTCCTTTATAAATGTTGTGGACTGGTTGTTCATGGGATTGATGATGACGACACCGGGGCGCGCCGCAGACGCGCCAGGACGCCCGGCTGGAGGAAGTTCAAGCCGGCCCGGCGTTGCGCGGCGAGAAGCCGCCCCTGGACGGCATAATGTCTCATGGCCGGGAGACTATACCAGGTCAGCCCAAGTTTAAAGCGCAAAGTATTCGGGGGGAGGCAGCGAGGCGGCGCCCTGCGCCGCGAGGCCATCAACCGGCAGTTTGTCAGCTTGCAAAAACCCGGAATTGGGCCACAATCACCCACAGATTCTGGCACAGACCCAAAATATAATATGAAAACAAACTTCGTCAAAATCAATTGGCTGACCGGGCTGGCGCTGGGCGCGTTGCTCTTCCTCAGCTTTCAACCCGCCACCGCCGCTGACAAGCTCAAGGCCCTAATCGTCGATGGCCAGAATAATCACGATTGGAGGACCACGACTCCGATTCTCCAGGCCGCTCTCGAAAGCTCCGGACGGTTCACCGTGGACGTCGCCACCAGTCCGCGGCCAGGCCAAAGCATGGAGGATTTCAAGCCGGACTTCTCCAAATACAGTGTCATAATCCTCAACTACAACGGCGACAATTGGCCTGCCGCGACCAGGACCGCGTTCGAAGATTACGTCAGGAACGGCGGCGGCGTGGTCAGCGTTCACGCGGCGGACAACTCCTTCCCGCAGTGGGTGGAATATAACAAGATGATCGGCGTCGGTGGCTGGGGCGGCCGCAACCAGAGTTCCGGCCCCATGATCCGCTGGCGCGACGGCAAACAGGTTCTGGAGGTGGGCGGTCCCGGCGGCAGGGGAACGCACGGCGGTTTCTTTTCCTGGGACGTTGAAGTTCGCCATCCAGAACATCCCATCACCAAGGGCCTGCCGCCGAAGTGGCTGCATGCCCGCGATGAACTTTACTCGATGCTGGCCGGCCCTGCCGAGAACGTCACCGTCCTTGCCACCGCCAAATCGGACACCACCCGCCAGGACGAACCTATTCTGATGACCATCAGCTATGGCAAAGGCCGCGTCTTCCATACCACCATGGGGCATAACGCGGAATCCATGAAGGACGTGGGATTTGTGACCACGCTCAATCGTGGCGCCGAGTGGGCCTCCACCGGTCAGGTGACGATCCCCGTCCCAGCCGACTTCCCGACAGAGAACAAAGTCAGTATTTGGACTCCGCCGGCAAAGTGAAAGGGTCGTGAAAGGGTCGTGCCCGGAATATTCTTCCGAACCGAAATCATTTAAGAATTGCCGGAACAATCCATATCGCCTTCTTTGCCGCGCGGCCCTGGCCGGGCTTTTGGGCGGCTCGCTTTGGGCGCATTGGTTATCTTCGCGCTTGTGTTCGTGGCCTGCCGTCCCATTCTGCCGGGAAGCTTTTTGATGGACGACTGGCGGATGGTCAAAGGGGACAATCCATTGGGGAACGGAGAATTTGGGCCGTTCTCAATTTGGTTTCAAAAGGAGTGGGCGCTGTCCTGGTTTGTTTTTTGGGCGCAGTGGCTGGCTTGGGGGCCTCATCCCGGTTGTTATCATGCCGTGAACCTGCTCCTGCACGCCCTGAGCGCGGTGTTGTTGTGGCGCGTGTTGGCCGGGTTGAAAATTCCGGGCGCGTGGGTGGCGGCGGCGATTTTCGCGGTTCATCCCGTGTGCGTCAATTCGGTCGCTCGAATTGCCGAGATGAAGAACACGCTTTCCCTGCCATTCTTTCTCCTGAGCTTCTGGCTCTACCTTCCTAACCTTAATCCTAATCTTAATCTTAATCCTAATCCCGATCATCACCCCTTGGCCGCGCTGCGCTACGGTCTTTCGCTGACTGCCTTCGTCCTGGCGCTGCTGAGCAAAACTTCGACCATCATGCTGCCCCTGGTGTTGCTCGCTTGCGCGGCGTGGCAACGCGGGCGAATCACGCGCCGGGATTTTCTGCGAACCAGTCCTTTCTTCGTCCTCGCGCTGGCTTTCGGGCTGATGTCCTGCTGGTTTCAAAAGCATCAACAATTGATTGGCATGACCCTTCAAGCTGAAAGCTTTTGGGAACGGTTGGCCCTGGCTGGACACATCCTCTGGTTCTATTTCGGCAAGGCGCTTCTGCCCTTGAACCTGAATCTGGTCTATCCGCAGTGGAAAGTGGATGCGACCGCGCCGGCGTCTTACATTCCGGATCTTCTGTTCTGCGCCGTTGTCCTTGTCTGCTGGCGGTTCCGCCGCGGTTGGGGACGGCATGTCTTGCTGGGACTGGGAATTTTTGCGATCACTTTGTTTCCGGTGCTCGGTTTCTTTGATTCGCAATTTTTGACCAGATGGCGGGTCTCGGACCATCTCCAATATCTGCCATTAATCGCGCCGGTGACGCTTGCCGTTGCCGGAATGGCTTTCCTGCTCCCGGTTGTGGCTTTCAGAGGCGTGGCCGCCGCCCTGGTTGTGCTTCTGTCCTTTTTAACGTTCCAACGCGCGCAAGTGTTCGCATCGGAGGAAAGCCTGTTCCGGGACACCCTTGCGAAAAATCCGGCGGCTTGGGGCATCCACAACGATCTCGGAGTGATGCTGGCGGCCAGGACAAATTACACCGAAGCCGTGGAACATTTTGTCGCTTCGCTTCAATCCAATCCGGACAATCCAGACGCGCAATCGAACCTCGGCCAGACCCTGGCCGCCCAGGGGAAATTCAAGGAGGCGGAATCGCATTACCTGGCGGCGCTTAAGAGCAAGCCCGACGACCCGGAAACGCACAGGCGGTTCGCCGCGCTTTTGGTCCAGCAGGGACGAATACGGGAGGCCCTCTACCACCAGCGCATGGCCCTGACCTTTTCCTTAAAGCCGGATATCCGAATGCGCCTGGACTACGCAACCCTGCTCCATCAGACCGGCGATCTGCGCGGGGCGGTGGCCCAGCTTCGCCAGGTGCTTTTGCTCCAGCCCGATTCCGTGGAAGCCCTCAACAATCTGGCCTGGATACTGGCCACTGCTGCCGACGACAAATTGCGTGACGGAGCCGAAGCGGTGCGATACGCAGAACGGGCCGCCCGTCTGCCGCCGGTCAAGGAGATGTGCGTGCCCGGCACACTGGCCGCGGCTTACGCGGAGGCGGGACGGTTCCCGGAGGCAGTTGCGACTGCCGAGAAGGCGGTGGCAATGGAAACCGCCGCCGGTGAAACGCGTTTTGCGGCCATCAACCGGCAGCTTTTAAGACTCTACCGCGCGGGCCAACCCTTTCATGAACCGCCGCCAAACACCGGAAATCAATAGCCCCGCAGCCAGATTGCAGGCCAAAATGAACGAATACCAATTTCCGAGGACGACACTTTCACGTTAGACCTAATGAGCTACGACATGGCAGTTTGGAATACGAGGGTCCGACTCACAGATGCTGAGGCTAGCACGCTTTACGGAGAGCTCTGCGACAGCGTCACCAGCGGCGTCACGCCTCATCCGGCAATCGAGGCGTTCTACAGCGAGCTGACCGCGAAGCACCCGGAGATTGACGCCATCCCCGATGACCGCATTGACGATACCGATTACTGCCCGTGGAGCATTGCATTCGATCGCTCGCCAGGACATCTTATCATGAATTGTGTTTGGTCGAAGGCAGAATATGTGGACGGACTCATTCGACAGTTAGCTCGTAAGCATGGATTGGCAGTTTTCGACCCCCAGTCCGGAAAGATTCAATATCCCGATTCACGATGAAAGGGTCCTCCGAAATTGGTGAAAGGGTCGGAAGTTAGTATTCATTCATTCTGTCGGCAAATTTGCCAGGCGGCCCTTTCACTTTCTTGCCAGAATGCCGCCCCGCCCGCTCTGTCCACCAACAAATCCGCCGCCGCCGCCAGAACCCCTTCGCCGAAAAGAATGACGCAAGGACGCCAAGGCCCCGGCCAACTGAGACCGAATTCCACCACGAAGGACACGAAGCTCACGAAGCGAGAGATGGTAGGGTGAGACTCCGTCGAACCCCAGATCGATCCAGTCACGGCTCGACGGAGTCTCGCCCTACCATATTTTTTGGCCTGGCTGGGGTCGCCAAAAGCCGGGATGCGCTCCATGGCAAAAATTTCGCTGATTTCTATTGACACCGCGGCGGGGGTGTGGCGTGATGGATGACCATATCGGGCTAACATGCATGGCTAAAAATTCGCGAAGATGCGGCGCCGCAGCAGGTTCGGGCAACACGACCAAGTATGATGCTCATCACAGCGTGTTGGCCAAAGCCTACGGCGCTCAGGCTGATTTGCGCCGGGAATTGGCCGATTCAAAGGCCGCCGTGGCGGAACGGACGGAAATACTCAATATTTTTGCCGACTGCGGCGACCCGCAGCGCGCCTGGCTGTTGCTGGAGGATTATTTCGAAAAGCTCTCCCTCTCGCGCAAGGATTTCACCAGCCACGATTGGTGGAACAAAGTCATCACGGCCCAGGGCAAGAAGCGGCTGGAAGAAACGGCCATTCTTTTTCTCCGGTCCAACCGGCCCCTGCCCGCCGAACTGCAGCCGCACGCCAATTTGCGGCGCTTTGGCGAAATCGAGCGCGGCGAAAAGGAGCAGCGCCTTGTCCAGCAGCTCGAACACTGGCTCTTCCCTTCCGCCCCGGCCCATCTGGACCCGCCGCGGGCCAGCCTGCGGGTGGTTTGCGAGCCAAAGCCGATTGGCGAGGATTCGGCGCTGCATGGATTGTCGGTCGGCTTTCACGTCTCGCGCCTCCGCACCGGGGAGAAGGCCAAGACGCTGGCTGAAATTGTCGATCTGACGGCGCGCGCGGCGCATGAGCAGGAACTGTTTTCATTTGCCGATTGGGAATTCATCCAATGGCTGGCCGAAACCCACGCGGACCCCGAAGGGCTTTGGGGATCGTTGGTTTTGACCGGCTTGGAACTGTTGCAATGGCTGGTGCGCTGGGGCGACAAGGGCCGGTTGCAAATCGCCGGGAGCCGGGACCCCGTCGTTTTCCACGGGCATCTGGCCGAATTGGAGCCGCGCCTGGAAACGGTCAACGGCGAATTGTTCTTTACTCATCAAATGGCCCTGCCTGGAGGCGAAAAACATCCCTTCGGCGGCGTCACATTTTTCGCGGGCCGGCCTTCGATTGTCCTGGTCGGCCATGCCTTCTACTTGCTGCGGAGCGCGCCGCCGGACGACTTGCTCAACTCCTGGGCGCGACAGAAATCGCTGCCGGTCAGCAAGTTAAGCCCCAGGCTGTTGACCAAGTTGCGCAAGACCCAATCGTGCCATGGAATGGATTGGGAACAACTCTGCATCGTGCATCGGGCCTTGCCCCGGTTCACTTTCGAATTGGTGGACGATGCCGTGCGTCTGCGTCTGTTGGCGCGGAGCGACGGAGAGCAGCGCCCGTGGCATTGGAACGGGTCGGAATGGGAATGCGATGTGCCGCGGGTCGAGACCGATGGGAAACCAAGAATTCTGGATGACCCGCGCCTGGACAAAGCCATCCAATGGCTGAGGCGCCTGGATTGGTTCACGCCCGAACCGGGCCTCTGGGTGGGCGACGCCAACGATAATTTTCTCGGCGCCTTTGCCGCGGCCTGGCCGGAACGGCCGGAGGAGGCCGAGTATTTGGGCAATCCGGCCTTTCACCGCCTGTTCCTCGCCTCCCGGCCTTTGCGGCCACGCCTCGCCATCAAGGGCAGCGGGATTGATTGGTTTTCCATTTCCGCGGAGTGGCAGGCCGAAGGCGTCAAACTCACCGCGGCGGACTTGCAGCGGCTGCAATCGGCCACCGGACGATTTGTTAAATTGCCCGACGCCGGCTGGCTGGAGCTGGACACGGCCGCGGTTCAAGAGGCGCATGAAGCGTTCGCGGATCTCGGGGTGGAGGGACTGATTCCCGTGCCGCAACGATTGGGATTGGAACAGGCGGCGCATCTGGATGAAGCCGGCTTGCGGCGTTTTGGCGATTCCGCAATGGCCCAGGCGTTGCGCAAAAGTCTGGCGGAATTCACCGGCATCCCTTCCATGCCTCTTCCAGGGAAGATCAAGGCCGAGTTGCGGCCCTACCAACGTTCCGGCTTCGATTTTCTTTGCCATCTCAGCCGTCACAAGCTGGGAGGAATCCTGGCCGACGACATGGGCTTGGGCAAAACGCTGCAAACCCTGGTCTGGCTTTCCTGGCTCAAAGCGAGCAACCGCCCCAACCGGCCGGCGCTGGTGATTTGTCCCGCCTCGGTGGTTCACAATTGGCGGCGGGAGGCCAATCGGTTCACCCCATCGCTCACCGTTCTCATCCTGGAAAGCGGTTCGGCCCGGCACAATTTGCGCCGGCAGATTCCCGAACACGATTTAATCGTGACCAATTACGCCTTGTTGCGGCGCGACCTGGAAGCGTTGCAAAAATTTTCCTTCCGTGCCGTCATTTTGGACGAAGCCCAATTCATCAAGAATCCCGACGCCCTAATCACCCAGTCGGTCAAACAATTGCGGGCCGATCAACATCTGGCCCTGACCGGGACGCCTTTGGAGAACCGGTTGCTGGACCTTTGGAGCATCGTGGATTTTATCCAGCCGGGCTACCTTGGAACGGAACAGAAGTTTCGCGAGAAATACGAGCCGCGCGGCGAAAACGCGGCGGACGAGCAACGGATTGCGCGGCGGCGGCTTTCGGCCCGGTTGCGCCCGCTGCTGTTGCGCCGCATGAAGCGGGAAGTGGCCCGCGATTTGCCGGACCGCATCGAACAACGGCGCGATTGCGAGCTGGGCGCGGCGCAACGGAAGCTTTACCTGGCCGAATTGCGCCGCAGCCGCGAACAGGTGATGAATACCGTGGCCGAACGCGGTTTGGGCAGAAGCACCATTCATGTTTTGGCGGCATTGACCCGGTTGCGCCAGATCTGCTGTCATCCGCGCTTGGTGGGCAACGATTCCGCCTCCGGCAAAACAGACACCCTATTTGAATTGCTCGAACCGCTTATGGCAGAGGGCCAGAAAGTCCTGCTCTTCAGCCAATTCGTCCAAATGCTGCGAATCCTGGAAAAGGAATGCGCCGCCCGCCAGATCCCCACCCACATCCTCACCGGAGAAACCAAGGACCGCCAGCAAGTCACCCAGGCCTTTCAAACCGATCCCAATGGCGCCGTCTTTCTCCTCAGCCTCCGCGCCGCCGGCACGGGTTTGAATCTGACCACCGCCAGTTATGTCATTCTCTATGATCCCTGGTGGAACCCGGCGGTGGAAGCCCAGGCCATTGACCGTTCCCATCGCATTGGCCAGACCGATACCGTCAACGCCTACCGTTTGATTGCTCCCGGCACCGTTGAAGAGAAGATATGGGAATTGCAGCAGCGCAAGGCGCAGACCATCGCGGACGTCCTCGGCGAGCAAGGCTTCGCCAGCAACCTCTCCCAGACCGACTTGGAATACCTGTTCGCCGAGGACTGATGCGGTCCCGGAAAATGAAAACATTCCATAAAAATGCCTCGCCAACGGCAGGGAAACTGCTATCTTCACCATCTATTATGTGTATGGCAGCACTGCCGGTTTTGAGCGGAATATCTTACGGTTATTTTGATGGCATCGTTGTTGTTTGGCTGCTCATCGGAATCTTCCGCGGACGCAAGCGCGGCATGACCCAGGAACTTCTGCCCACCCTGCAATGGCTGGCCATCGTGATCCTGGCCGGGTTGTTTTATCTTCCTGTCAGCGCCGTCATTTTCCAAAACACCAGCGGCGCCTTCAACCACCTCTGGTCCAACATTACCGCCTATGTTTTGATCGCCTTTGCCATTAACCTGTTCTTCATTTGGATCAAACAGTCGATTGGCGAAAAGTTGACGGGCAGCGACTTGTTTGGACGCAAGGAGTATTACCTGGGCATGATGGCCGGACTGGTGCGCTATGCCTGTATGATCATCGTCTTGTGCGCGCTCATGCATTCGCGCGTTTACACCCAGGCCGAATTGGCGGAAACCGAAAAAATGCAAAAGAAAAGTTTTGAGGACATTCGTTTTCCCACTTACGGCTCCATCCAGCACGCCTTTCTCACGGAATCCTATACGGGCCGGTTGATCCAGGACAATTTGTATCGCTTCCTGATTGCTTCAGCCCCGGCGGGCAAACCCGCCGAAACCATCGCCCAAAAGCGCCAGGAGACGATTAACGCGATCCTGGGCTCCCCCAAAAAGTAACCCCTGCCAGCCATGGGCGGATTCTTTTCTTCCGCAACGCTCGAACAAGTCCGCGCCGCAAGCGATATTGTGGATGTGATCGGCGCTTGCGTCCCGCTCAAACGCGCCGGGGCCAATTTTGTCGCGCTTTGTCCATTCCACAAGGAGAAAACCCCCAGCTTCAATGTCAACCCCCACAAGCAAATCTTTCATTGCTTCGGATGCCACAAGGGCGGGGACGTCTTTACTTTCGTCAAGGAATACGAAAACATCGATTTCCCCGACGCCGTCCGCCGCCTGGCCGAACGCGCGCGCATTCCGCTGGAAACGGACAGTCCGGGCGGCCGTCCGGAAGCGAGGCACCTCAAGGACCAACTGCTCCAAATTCATGAGCAAATCACGCAACGCTGGCAAACGGCCCTGGCCTCCGACCCGGCGGGGCAGGCGGCGCGCGACTATCTGGCGCGGCGCGGGGTCGGGCAGGAGGCCATCCAACTCTTCCGCCTGGGATGCGCCCCGGAGGCCTGGGACGACACCGTCAATTGGGCCAAAAGCAAACATTTTGAACCGGGGCTGATGGAGCAGGCCGGCTTGATTTTAAAAAAGGAGGGAAGCGACCACTTTTACGACCGGTTTCGTGGCCGCCTCATTTTTCCGATTTGCGATGAGCAAGGACGCGTCATCGGCTTTAGCGGCCGGGTGCTTTCCGGCGATGAAAAAACGGCCAAGTATGTCAACTCGCCCGAAAGCCCCATCTTCACCAAAGGCAGGGTCATGTTTGGCCTGGACAAATCCAAACGCGCCTTGCTTGACAAGCGTTGCGCCATCATCTGCGAGGGGCAGCTTGACCTGATCGCCTGTTTCATGGCCGGAGTCACCAACGTCGTCGCCCCCCAAGGCACGGCCCTGACCGCCGACCATGCGCGCATCCTGAAACGGTATGTGGATGAAGTTGTCCTCTGTTTTGATTCCGACACTGCGGGGCAAAACGCGGCGGTGCGTTCGCTGGACAGCCTGCTCGCTTCCGGCCTGGCCATTCGCGTTGCCACGGTGCCCGCGCCGCACGACCCGGACAGTTTCGTCAAAGAATTCGGCGGCCCGGCCTTCGCCCAATTAATTGAAAAGGCCCGGGGATTCTTCGATTATTACCTGGATCGCCTCTGCGTTCTCCACGATGCCGCCAGTGACCGGGGCCGTCGCGCCATTGTCCAGGCGATGGCGGAGGCGGTTCATAAGACAGGCAACGACGTTTTAATGGACACCTACGCGCAAAAAACGGCGTTGCGCCTGGGCGTGGCCGCTCAGGCAGTGCGCAATGAATTCAACAAATCATCCGGGTCCCGCGTCGTTGATGTTGAAGAATCCGTTGAAGCCTCCGCTCCGACCGCCCCGCGCCCCTCCCAGCCCGAGTTGTGGCTGCTGCGATTTTTACTGGAGAGTGATGACTATGTGTCCTGGATTGCTTCGTACCTGGAGTTGGACTGGCTGATGCATCCGATGGTCCGGGAGATCGTCGCCAGAAGATTTGCCGCGGAAGCAAGTCATGCCTGGCCGGGCCTGGCTCCGTGGCTTACCCAACTCGACAATCCGGAGTGGCAAAACTTGATCACCGAAATCCTGTCTGACAGCCGTCCGAGTCCGGTCGAAAAAAACTTAAAGGGCCTGCCCACCCGCGACAGCACCCTCAAAATTCTTCGTGACAAATATATTGAGCGTCAATTGGCGGCCTTGAATCAACGCCTCAACGCGCCTGATTTGAAGGAAGATGAACAAAGGCGGGTTTTGACGCAGATGCAGAGCCTGCGCCAACTAAAAAAGCAGCCCCTGGCCGCCAAACCCGGGGCCGGGGCTAACCCCCTGTCAACCGGCCATCCTGAAGCTGAAAAACCCGTTTCATGCGGGCCGCCAGATCAGGGGCATGCGTTACCAAAATAAGCGTCACTCGTTCCTCGCGGTTCAATTCGATGAGCAAGCGGGCCAGCTCTTCCGCGGCGGCGCGGTCCAGGGCGCCAGTCGGTTCGTCGGCCAGCAGAAGTTCAGGCTGGTTAATTAAGGCCCGCACCACGGCGACTCGCTGCCTTTCCCCTCCGGAAAGCTGGCCGGGGCGGTGATCGATTCGCCCGCCCAGCCCGACGCGATCCAGCAATCGCCGGGCGCGCTCCGGGGCGCTCTGGCGTTGCGCGGACTCCGATGAGGCCAGAGTGGGCACCAGCACATTTTCCAGCACGGTGCATTGCGGCAACAAGTGATGGGCTTGGAAGATAAATCCAATCTGGCGGTTCCGCACGGCGGCCAGTTGAAGTTCATCCAATTGGGCCAAGTCCCGGTCCCGCAGGAAAACCCGGCCCCGTGTGGGGTCATCCAACGTGCCAATTATATTCAGCAGCGTGCTTTTCCCGGAACCGGAAGGCCCGGAAATGGCCGCCGATTCGCCTTGCTGAATCGCCACGCTGATGCCGTCGAGCACGCGCACCGGCGGGCCATCCAGAACCGAGTCGTACGATTTGGAGACATCCTCCAACTTCAAGAGTGGGGTGATGGTTTCCGTCACTGTTGTTTCAGGAGGAAGTAGCCGGATTGATCGGTGTCGAGGAACCAGCCGGCGGCGTTGGTGGCGTTGGTGGCCGTGTTGTCTTGCAGGACCACGCCTTTGGCCACGGTGTCGCTGTCGGCTCCGGTGGGCCGGAAGGTCACGGTCAGGACTCCGGTGCCCCGGGTGATGACGCCTTTGAGTTGGTTGGTCGGATAGTCCAGGTTGGTGACTAGTTTGTCGTCCGCGATGGTCAGGTTGCTGTAAATCAACAAATCAGCCGGGTTGCCGTTGCTGATGGTGAGTATGCCATTGGTCAAAACTAATATGTTCGAGGGAACATAGAACGAGCCGAGCACAGTGATGTTCGTGTTGGTAAAGCCCGCCGGATACAATGTGCCGGCCCGGCTGGAGATCTTGATCCAGGACAGGTTGGTGCCCAGGATGGTTTGCGCCGGGGTATTGGTCGGATTGTTGCTCAGAATCAGCCAGCCCTGGAGCGAGCCTTGACGGGAGTAGAGGGAGGCGTAGAGCGGAATATTTCCGTTCGTGGCTACAAGGACGGATTGGCTGAAGGCGACGCCGTCACCCAAGCGGCCGCTCAAGGCAACATGGCCGGCCTGATTGTTGGTCAAGATGGCGTAGCCGTAGCCGCCGGGTTCGTTGGTGGGGGCGTTGCCGCCGGGGGGAATGATCACGGTGTAGCGGCCGGCGTAATTGGTTTCCGGTAAAGCGCGGTAGGCTTGGAGTATGGAGTTGGTGGCGCCGTCGTTTACGCTGCCAATCATTTGGTCATTGGTCAGTTGCAAAACGACCATGAGGGTTTTGCCGGAGCCGGTCACTGTTTTTCCCGCCTGGAGGGACAGGTCAAACGCGCCGCTGAAAGGATAGGAGCCGCCGTCCAGCAGGAGCTTGGCGCTGTAGGCGCCGCGGCTGGCGGCCGGTATGGTGGCGGTGAAGAAGCCGGAGTTTGCTTCATTGACGCCGTTGGTCGGGGCAAACAATCCATTATAGACGCCGGCCAAGGCGGTGAAGGGATTGGTGACGAAGTTGGCCTGCAAGCTCAAGTTGGAGGACATGAGGAAGGAAAGGGACGCGCTGTTGGGCAGGGGGATCAGGCTGTTGGTGCTGCTCCAATTGGTAAAGACCCAGTTGCCGATAGGCACGGCTTTGACGGTGTAAACCTTGTTGATTTCCAGGTTGGCGTTATTGGCCTGGCCGGTGATTCTGCCGTCGCCGGGCGGATTGGTCAGCAGAGTCAACCGCGATTTCACCAGTGGCGACGGCAGATTGGTGACATAAAAGACGGTGCGCGTTACCGGCAGGGAGACAATTCCCGGGTTTGTGCCTTGCGCGGTGATGACATTGGCTCCGAGAACCAGCGGCACGTTGGTGATGGACCAATCAGTGATTTCTTGCGCCACTTCCTCAACCCCGCCGTTGGCTGGAATCAACACCCCTGTGTAATGGGCGGCGCCAAGGGTGGCGAACACGGGCGCATTAGTGTTGACTGTCACCAGCACATTGGTCGCAACCGGCTGGCTCCCGCCACTGCCTGTGATCGTGCCTTTGACGGTGATGTTGAAGTTGGTGGTCAGGGAATTATTGGCCGGGGAGGTTATGGCCACGACGGTCTGGCTGTTGGTGGCGGGCACCGTGCTGATGTTGGTCGCGGGAGTGAAGACAACGTTGAGGCGGGCGGCGCCGCTGGCTCCCAGGTAGCCGTCAATGGCGATATAGTACGTGGTGGTGGCCAGGTTGGAAACCAGGACGCTGGGCTGGCCTTTCAGAACATAATTGGTGGTATAAGCGGCTCCCACGTTGACCAAAGTTTTGAAGCTGGCAGGGCTGCTGCTGCTGGTATAGATGGCCAGAATGGTGTTGAAGGTGCTGTTCGTGGTGTCGAACCGGAGCGAGCCGTTGCGATACTCGGTGTAACTGTACCAGTAGGACGCCCCGCCCGGCTGGCCGGCGTGGTTGGGTTCCCCTTCCTCCTTGGTCGCCCCCACCGTGCTGAAGGATTGCGAGAGGGTGAAACCGCCGACGTCTCCGCCGGTGTCCTCCGGCCGGTAGCGAAACTGTGACTGTGTGGTCTCTGCCGTCAGCACCACTGCGTCGGTAAACTTATCCTCTGCCAGACTAATTGGAGCGCCGTTTGTGCTTTGCGCGGCAATTTCGACGGCAGCAGGTTCGCTTTGCACCGAGCCAATCCCGTTGGCGGCCTTGACGTAGTAAACGCCCGCCGCGCTGGCCGGGAAATTGCTGATGACCAAATTGGAGGCATTGCCGCCCGAAACAGGGGCGTTGGCAAAATACCACTGGAAGTCGGTGGCGTTCGTGGCGCTCACACTCAGAGTGACGGTCTGGCCCGCCTGGGCGATCTGGTTGGCCGGTTGTTGGGTAATGGCAGGCTCCGCCACGTTCAAATAATTGGAGTCCAGCATGAGGAAGTTCGGGCAGTACAACACCACATTGCCGGTGGCGCCATTGTAACCCGCCACCGCTATCTGGTAAGTGGTGTTGCTCTGGCAGTTGAAGGAAACCAGGCTGGTGAAGTACCCGGCCGAGTCGTCGTCCTCGGCCACCGGCGTCAAGCTGGCCGGATCGCTGCCCGTGTAAACGCCCAGCAGGGTGTCGAAATCGCTGCCCAGCGTGGACAGGGAGATGACGCCGTTGAAGTCGGCCGTCCAGTTGAACCAAAGGAAATTGCTGGCCGGTTTGGTCGCGATATACGCCAGTTCGCCGCTGGCGGGGGAATTGACATTGTTGCCCGCCACCGGCCCGTTGGTCGGATTGATGGCCAGGCTGCTGGCGAAAATGTCGTTGGTCGTGTTGACCACGCCGTTGCCAAACTTCACCGCCACAGTGAAGGTCGGACTTTCCTGGGAGGCCACGGCATTGGCCACCAGCACCTGGTAATCGCCCGACTTGGACGGCTGCGCGTTGCTGATGGTGTAAGAAGAGTTCGTTTCCCCTGCGATGAACTGGCCGTTGCGCTGCCATTGATAATAGAAGGAAACCCCCGCAACCGCTTCGCTGGCGCTCACACTCAAGGTGACATTGGAGCCGATGTCCACCGTCACATTCGTCGCCGACAAAGGCGAGCTGATGGTCGGCGGGCCCAACACGGTCAGGACCGCGTTGGAACTGGTAAGGTGCTGCCCGTCAATACTGGCGATCACGCTGTAGGTGTAGCTTCCCGGCGCGCTGTTTTGCGCGCTGCCCGCAGTATAGGAAGAAAGGGTCGCCCCGAAGATGGGGATGTTGTTGGACAGCCATTGATACGAAACGCCATTGGTGGGGCTGGTGGTCACGCTGAACGTCGCGCTGTTGCTCACTCCCACGGTCTGGTTGGTCGGCTGAGTCACAATGGCGAAGACGGTGTCAACCGCGATGGTCACGGGGGCGGAGGTGCTGGTCAGGCCGGAGTTGTTGGTGGCGACCGCGGTCAGGACATAGGCGCCGTTGGCCGGCGCATTCCAGGTGATGGAGAACGGACTGGACTCGGCCGAGCCTGCCAGAGTGGCGCCGTCATAGTAAAAAGCCACGCCGGTGATTGTTCCGTCCCTGTTCGTCGCCGCAGCGCCGATGGAAATGCCCGTCAGACCCGTAAAGACCTGCCCGTCGGCGGGATTGGTAATGAGGACCGAGGGCGGCAGGTTGCTGCCCGTGCTCAGAACAAAGTCGTCGAGCAACATGGCATTGAAGGTGGTGAAGCCCGTGCCCTCCGAATTGAACTCAACGCTGGCAATGCCACCGCCATTGGGGGAGTTGGTCAGAGCGTAGGTTTGCGCCGGCACGTTGGTGGAACTGGAAATCTGCGGCTCATTGTTCGAGGCCAGCAACTGGCCCAAGGCGTCAAAGGCCTCCACCTGCCAGGCCGGATGCGTGACAAACGGATTGGCCAGCAGTTCCGGCCGGGTAAAACTAAATTGACCGAGCAAATTCGAGAAGCCCACCGTGAAACTCACCGGCCCGTTGGATCCGATCTGCGTCAGCAGGTTGGGCTGCGAAGACGCGATCACAAATCCACCCCCAGCGACGTTGTCCTGGTTTTCCACCGCCACTATCGTCCCCGGACTGTTGCTGGCCACGCTTAATCCATTGGCCGCCAGATAAGCCGCCAAAGGCCCGTTCGTCACCGGGGCATTGGAGGCGTTGAGCGCATCGAAGTTGACCAGGAGGGAATTGCCTCCGGGTAGAACCGTGACAGTGACGGGGGCCGAGAACTCCGCGTAACCAGCCGCGTCAACCAACTGGGACGTAAGGGTGTAAGTCCCGTTGAGCACATTGCTCCAGGTCATGCCGTAGGGAGCGTTGGACGCGTTGCCAATCAACGTCGGCCCGGAATAGAAAGCCACATAATCAATGTTCGCATAACTGTCCGTGGCCGTCGCGCTCAGTTGAATGTTGGCCGGGGCCGTCGCGCTGGCCGGTTGGGCCAGACTGATGGAGATCGGGCTGGCCACCACATTGGTGCTGAGGAGCAGATCATCCAGCATCACAGCCGCAAAGGCCGCCGTTCCCCCCTGGCTGTCCGAATCAAAACGCACACTGGCTATATTGGTCCCCACCAGGCTGAAGGTGCGCGCCAGAATATTGGTGTTGGTCAGGAGCAACGGTTCGCTGACCGATTCCAATACGGTGCCCGACCCATCCAAAATGCTGGCCGTCCAGGCCGGACGACTGATGGTGGAACCGTTGGTGGTGTCCAACTCCACCCGGGTGAAACCAAAACTTTGCAGAGGCGCGGCAAAATCCAGCGTGAATGTCACCGGCTGGCTCGATCCCACCTGCGTAAACAAATTCGGCAGCGAGGACGGCACCGGCAGCTCGTTGGTCGCGGAACTGTTCTGACTGATGGCTTGCAAACCCGTGGCCGCCTCCAGGCTCGTCCCGAAGGCAACATCGCTGATCGTGACCCCGAAATCGGACAGATAACTGGAGAGGGCCGCGTCGTTCATCACCCCCCGGCTGGTGTCCAGGGCATCAAAGTTAATCAAGATCGTCCCCGGCGCATTGACCGTCACATCCACCGCTTCCGAGGCGACGGCCGGACCACTGCTGGGCGTGGCCACCGCCGTGAGCCGATAACTTCCGGGGGCAAGGTTGCTCAGAACAGTGCTGAGCGTGGCCGCGTTGGTGGTGGCGCCGGGGATCTGGACAGAATTCGTGTAAAGCGCCAGGGATTGAAGGTTAGCCACATTCGCGCTGGCGCTCATGGTGATGCTCTGGTTCGTCGTAAAAGAAGCCCCGTTGACTGGCGAGGTCACGATCACACCCGCCGAAATGGTCAGCGTGCCCTCGTTGGTCGTGACAGTGTAGTTGGGCAGACGGTGATCCGGGTCCGCCAAGATCGGCACAATGGGATACGTTCCCGCCGGGCTGTTGGAGGTCGCGTAGGAACCATAAGTGGCCGTGATGATGTCCCCGTTGACCAAACCAGTGATTGTGCCCGTGAACACTTGAGGAAAAGCCTGGCCCTCAAGCCAATTGGTGCTGGCCACTGTGATGGTCAAGGGTGCGGTCAAAACGACCAGACTCACACTGTCGGTTACGCTGCGGTAATCAATGGTGTCGGCCGGGGTGAAGACGACGGAAAGCGTGTTGATGCCCGCGTTAAGCACCGTGCCGCTGGCCGGGGCGTAGGCGAAGCTGCCGCGCACGTTCGCCGTGGCGTTCAACTGGTTCGAGCTTAAGGCTGTCCCGTAGGTGAGGGGGGCGGGATTGGTCCACGTAATGACCTCGGTCACTTGGACAAGGTTGGTGATGGTGGCTTTAAGACCAGTGCTCAAAAACCTAAAGTCACCATTGTGACAACTGACAACAAAATCCATCGTTTCACCTTGCGTCAAGGCCGTCGAGAAGTTGAACGGGTATTCGGAATTGTAAGATCCACCGGATGTGAAATTGTAATAGTTGGTTGTGGTCCCATTGGCGAGAATGGTGAGGTCATGCGCGTCAGAGTCGGTGTCTTGCATGCGAAACAGCCCGGCCACCAGGTAGAAACCGTTTGATGGCGCGGTAAATCGGACAATGGAAGCATAAGATTGCGGATCCATGTGCAGAGTATCGGGATCGAAAACGACCGTGCCATTTGCAAAGGCGCTGCCGCTGAAATCCTTGTCAATACCACACCAATAAGGAGCATTTAGGCCATCCGACCAGCCGGCGTCGGCCCCGGAATCGACTGAGGTTGAAGCTGTCATGAGCTGGAATTGGCCGCCCGCGTTGGTGGACCAGCCGTAACTCCAGACCCCGTTCGGATTGACATTCGTGCTGAAGCCGGCCACAACGTCGAAACCGCCCGCGTTGGTGGACGGAGCGACGGTGATCGAGGGGCCGGTGGCGACGATGAGGGCGCCCAGGCTGTTGTTCACACTGAGGCTGGGAGAGAAAATGCCGGCGTTGGTGTAGGTGTAAGCGGGATTCTGATTGATGCTGGTTCCCACCCCGTCGCCAAAATTCCAGTTCCAAGAAATGATGGCATTGCCCGCGCTGTCATTGGTCGGAGAAGTGAATTGAACGGTCAGGGGCTCCAGGCCGTTGGTCGGAGTGGCCGTGAATTGGACAGAGGCGGCGCTCAAGGGCGAAAATCTGAAATCACTGATTGTTTGGTAAGATTCAGCCTCGCCCGATGCGCCGGTGAATCCCACGTAGGCCGTGCTTCCGCCCACAGCGCTTGTCAGGTTGACATTGAAGCTGGTGTTATACGTGGCGAGCGTTGTCGTATCCGTCAGAAAGACGTTGAGAAGGCTGTTCGTATAAACGATGGTTACGGCGATTGGATCGGTTGAATCGAAATAGACAGCACCGGTGGATTGATACACAAGTGAGCCGTTGCCAGTCGAAAGCGGAGCGTAGCCCATGCCGACCACATGCGTTTGGTACAAGTTGAAGGCGATGCCGCTGGCGGGAGAAATGCCCTCATAGCCCAAAGCGCCGCCGCCGCCGCCGACGGCATGAGGTCCTTGGTTCTGGACGGTGAACACCATCCCATCCCCAGGATAAGAAGCCACGGTGTTCTGCCACACGAAGGAGGCTGCGAAACTGCTGATATTCTGAGGTATGTTATAGAACGCGCTGTTGGCCGCGCCGTAGCCATTGACAATGTTGAGAACGTTTTCCGTCACGGACGGCGGAGCGCCTGCTTCGTTGTTAAGTGTCCAGCCGGCGCCATTGCCGCCAAACCCGCTGATTTGGGCGGCGGCGGTGGCCACCGCGTAAAGATTGCCGACCTCCGTGGCACTCAACTGCCGGTTGAACACCGCCATATCCGCCAGCGCGCCTTCAAAATAACGTCCCGGCCACACATCGCTTGCGCCCATGGCAAAAGTGCCGGTGCCTGGCGGGTAATGCGGTCCGGGCACGGAACTGGCCACCAGCACACCGTCCAGATAGATGTTGCGCGAGACGCCGGAGGTGAAGGTGGCCGCGACAAAATGCCAGATGCCAAAGTCGTTGGCCGTCAGCGCGTTGGTGTCCGCAGTTGAGTTATTGCAACAGTCGGTATAAAAATGAATCTCGTTGTCGGTGTTGATCTGCAGGTCGAAGTCGTTCTCGTCCTCCGATTCACTGGCGATGGTGAAGTAATGCCCGGCGACTGAGGGCAGGTTGGTCAGTTTGAACCAGCCGATGATGCTGCCCTGATCGGCGTTGGGACCGGTGGAGCTTAACCCGCCTGTCAGAGTCGTATTCACATAAGAACCGTTGCCATCGAGGATGACAGCGGTGTTGTTCGACATGTTCTGCAACGCGGGGCCGGAGCCAGCCGGGCCAACGACGGCATCGCCCAAAAACGTGCCGGTGTAACCGTTGACAACGCTGTTGGCTTGCGAGGCGGGGGTGAACGGCCAATAACCCAGCAAATTGGCCGTGCCCATCACCTGACTGCTGAAGTTTTGTACTAGCACGGTGATCGAGGGGCCGGTGGCGACGATGAGGGTGCCCAGGCTGTTGCTCACACTGAGGCTGGGAAAGAAAGTGCCGGCATTGGTATAAGTGTAAGTGGGATTTTGATTGGTGCTGGTTCCCACCCCGTCGCCAAAATTCCAGTTCCAAGAAATGATGGCATTGCCCGCGCTGTCATTGGTCGGAGAAGTGAATTGAACGGGCAGCGGTACGAGGCCGTTGGTCGGATTGGCCGTGAATTGGACAAAGACGCCGACGGGTCCCACCGCACTGGCCCATAGCAGGGCGTTGGCCATCAAGAGGCTGCCGTCCGTGCTGGCTACCCAAAAATCGCTGCGCGCGTTGCTGGAGGGCGGGAAGAAATTGAGGGCGACCGCGCGCCCGGCCGTCAGTTGCTTTGTGGCCACCAATGGGTAACCATCGGTCCAATGGGCCACAAGAGTCGCGCCGGTGGTTGTGCTGACCGCCTCGTGAAAGCTGGCGGTGCCGCCGTTGAAGGACGTCACCCCGTTGAGGATCGGATGGGACGGTTGGTCCGCGACGAGGGTAAGGGGGGTGTCGTAGAGATAGGAACCCTCGCTCACTGGCAGGTATCCCCCGGTTACGATCCTGCCCAGCAGACCCCAGCTCTCGGTATCAAGAGCGAAGGTGGCTACGACCACACCGCCGCCCGCGTCCAAATAGTCTGCCAGCACGTTTCCCATCCCCACGTTGTCACTGAAGTCATCGTCCGAATAAACCAGCACGGCGCTGTATTGTTCCAATTGTGCCAGGGTTGGAGTGGCAGCGTTCGCTTGGACACCAATGACATTGGAGAACAACAATGTATTGCTGATGTTGTTGGTCACATCACTGAGCCACGCAGATTCGTCGGCTCCGTAAACGGCGACACTGCCGCTTCCTGGATTGAAAACCGTCAGCGTGCCATTGACCAGATTGGTCGTATAGTTGGTCAGACGGTCGTTCGGGTCCACCAGGCTCGGCACGATGGGATACGTTCCCGCCGGGCTGTTGCTTGTGGCCGTCGTACTGTAGGTCGCCGTGATGTTGTCGCCGTTGGTCAAACCCGTGATTGTTCCGCTGAAGACTGGATTTGCCGTGCCTGCCAGGCGGCTGGCATCGGCCGCTGTGACGGTCAAGGGCGCGGGCGAAACGACCAGACTCACACTGTTGGTGGCGTTGCTGTAATCATTGGTGTCGGTCGGTGTGAAGATGACGGAAAGCGCATAGGTGCCCGTGTTCAACACTGTACCGTTGGTTGGAGTATAGGCGAAGCTGCCGGGCGTGTTCGCCGTGGCATCAAGTTGATAGGAGCTCAGAGCCGTGCCGTAGGTGATGGGGCTGGGATTGGCCCAAGTCACGAGCGGGGCAATCGGTCCGACCACACCGCCACCGCCGTTGACAACAAGATTGTCCAGGACAAACTGGGAATTCTGCGCTGTACTAAAATTCACTTTCGTAACCGGCATATTGGGGAAAGTGATGAGAATTGGGCCGGTGGTGTTGAGTGAGTGGGTGTTGCTGTATTGGGTGGTTGCCCCATTGAGGCCGACCACCACAAGGGACAGTCCGTTTACACTCGCGGCCGTAAAATATCCCGAGATCAATGTGAAGGGAGTGGCGCCTGAGATTGAGGCCGGGTTGCCGTAGAGGTTGTAGGCGACGTTGGGGCTCGACACCACTCCGGTGTAGTAGCCGTACCCGTGGGGATAGCTAGATCCAACCACAACGCCAAAATTAGTCCAATTAAACCCGTGATATCCATTGGTGATAAATGGCTCGGACCCGGCGTCAATGTCATCAAAAGTGATGGTCATTGGGCCTGGCAATACCACCAAAGTTACACTTAAGGTCGCACCGCTGTAATCATTGGTGTCGGTCGGTGTGAAAACAACCGAGAGAGTATTGGTGCCCGCGTTCAACACTGTGCCGTAGGTTGGAGTGTAGGCGAAGCTGCCGGGCACGTTCGCCGTGGCATCGAGTTGGTTGGAACTGAGGGGCGTGCCGTAGATGATGGGGGACGGAGCGGGCCAATTCAGCACAGGGAGGCCGCGAACGCTCAACTGGTAAACGGTTCCGCTGCCATTGGTCCCCCCGTCGGTGGTGGTGCCGTACAAATTGCCATCAAGACCCTGCGTCAAGAGCGAAGGGACAGGGACAGGAAAACCGTTGATGGAATAGAAGAAGTTGATGACGTTTTGGAGGTTGTCGCTGTAGCACCCGGAAGACTTGGTCAACCAGACGATGTTGGTTCCGGTGCCGTTCGTCGCATTGAAGATAAAGACTGCGCCCCGTTGATTGGCTCCGCCAGCGGAAGCAACGCCATAGAAAGCGCCCCCCGGGCCGGCAAGCAGCGAGCCGATGGGATTATAACCATCCGAAAAGTTTTCGTCGAATGAGAGCAGATTCGAGAACGTGCCGGTGGGCGAGATGCTGAACAGAGTGCCATCGCCATTGACTTGGGAACCGCCAAAATAAAAAGAGCCACCGTTGTAGCCGAGATAGTCATCATTGGCGCCGCCGTATTGGGTGGTGCCGTAGAAATTGCCGTCGGCGCCCTGAACCAAGCCGTTAGGCACGGCGCCATCCAAGGGGTCGCCATATTCGTCGTGCTGTGTGCCAAAGGTATAGAGGGTCGAAATCTGGCCCGGTTGTGAAGGATCGATCATAAAGATGGTGCCGAAACCAGTTTGATCGCCCACGGACCCTCCGGAGGGCGTTGTGCCATAGAAATTTCCATTGGTGCCTTGCACCAGCGGCTCCTCAACCGGATAACCTCCGTCGCTGCCGCCGCTGAAGGAATAAAGACTGGTGCAGGCGCCATTGGTGGAAATAGCGAAAACCGTGCCCGCGCCCCCATTGGCGCCGCCGTGTTCAGTTGTGCCATAAAAGCGCCCATCGGAGCCTTCCACCAGCGCGGCAAAGGGAGCGGCGGCCTCCAGGTCGGCATTGCCGCCAAAGTTGTATAAAGTCGTCAGTTGGCCGTTTGTGGTTATCTTGAACACAGTGCCGAAGTAGTAATTAGTATGGATGACGATGTTGGTGGCAACAACGCCGTCCCCGTTGGTAACGAAGGTGGTGTTGGTAAAATAGGCAACTCCGCCAGTCGAGGTGGTCCCATAAAGATTCCCATCACTGCCCAGAACCAAGGCCCTGGGGTAGGCGCCATCGAGCGGATAATTATAATTGGTGAAGTATCCCTTGGGGGAAGAATTGGCGATGGTTGTTTGATTTGAGCCAAATGAATACAGCGTGTTGAATTGGCCATTAGTCGTCACCTGGAAGATGGAGCCGTAGCCAAGCCCGTACATGGCGTCCACATCAACGTACGGCCCGCCATCGGCCAGAGTGCCATAGAGAGTGCCGTCGGGGCCTTGCACCACGCCCTTTTGACTGGAAAAGTTGGTAAAGTTGTAGAGAACCGAAAGCGAAGTGCCCGGGAGATCCAAGACGCTCCCAACGTGAAATCTCTTAAGGAAGCCCTTGCCAACCTGCTTTTCAGTCAATCCGGTAAAGATGCCGCCAAAAGTCGTGTCCGGGAAGGTGTCCCAGACGAAAGCATCGCCTTGAAATTCAGGCAAATACGAGCGGAGATTGAAGTTGCCGCTGAAAAAGGCCTGCGCCGAAATGGTGATATTGGGGCTGTTCGTAAAAACAACCACCGGACCGTTTAGCGAGGCAAGAAGGTTGCTCAAGATCTGGCGAAATTGCGATTCTTTTGTCAGATCGTTGGTGCTCAGGTTAAAGAGGAAAGTTTCGCCCGGAGACCGGTTGCGAATGAATTGCGAGGCGGCAAAATAGTTGCTGATGGCGTTGGTAAAGGCGCCTTGGGCCGCCGGCAGATCAGCGGTCGAGGTGGTGGTCAGGAGGCTCGGGTAATTGGTCAGAAGCGCCTCGATGCCGCCACCATTGGCGACGATGTTGGTGGCCAGGCTTAACTGGACATCAACGTTCCACGAGTTGACTGTGTAAATGAACAGTTGGGCGGCATCGCACATCGCCTGCAACATCTGGACGTCGCCCCAATCCACGGCAACCGCGCCCGCGTGGGTTTCACTGGACGATAAATAGACGGTGAAATTGGTGTCGGTGATCTGGGCCAGATTGTTTTGGGCCGCGATGATGGCGGGCAGAATATTGGTGCGGAGTTGGGCGGTGAATTCATCGGCGTTGAGCGGCGGCGTTGTCACTGGAATGACCAGATGGCCCTCCGCGTTCGTCGGCTCCTGGGCCTGCCAGTTGAAAATATCGCGCCCGGCGCTGCCGAAGCCGAGGCGGCTGAGGAAATTGCTGCCCGCCGGTTCTTGCGGCAGGCTCAACAACTCAGTCGCCGCATAAAAGAAATTATAAGTGTCATTGGTTGGGGAAAAGGTCAGCGCGTTGGCAAAGCTGAGGTTGGCCAGGGCATAGTCGCCCACCGCCACGTAATTGGTGCCAGCCTCAAAATCCTCCATCGCGTTGGTGTCGGAAAGAAGGGTCAAAACCGCGTTGGAACTGGTCGTGAGGCCGTAGGAATTGGAAACCACCACCGAATAGGTGCCGGCATCGCCCGCCGCCGCCGCGTCCACCGTCAAGGTGCCGATGTCCAAACCGGAAAAATCGTCGCCAGCGGAAAGAGGAGCGCCGTCGTGCTGCCACTGATAACTTAACGGAGTGCCGCCGAGGGCAACGACGGTGAACGTGGCGGAAAAGCCGGCCAGCGTCGGCGGCGGGTTGGCCGGTTGAATGGTGATCAGCGGCAAAGGCGATGGCAGACCGCTGCCGCTCAGGCGGAAAACGTCTCCATATCCGCCGACGGCGCCGCTCGTTGTCGTTCCATAAAGACTGCCATCGCTGCCTTGCACCAATGAAGTCGAAGGAGAGCCGCCATCATCACCGCCGGTGAAGGAATACAAATTGTTAAAGGTGCCGTTGGTCATGACCTGGAAAACGTTGCCGTTGTAGTTGGCGCCGCCGCTGGCCGTTGTGCCGTAGAAATTGCCATCTGTGCCAGCCAGCAAACTGCTCGGGCTGTAGCCGTCATAGCCCCCGGTGAAGGAATACAAAGTAGTCAACGAGCCATTCGGAGTCACTTGGAACACCGTGCCAGGATCGCCGGTGCCGCCTTGAGTTGTCGTTCCATAGAAATTGCCATCACCGCCCTGCACTAGTGAAGTTGAAGGACCACCGCCATCAGCGCCGCCGGTGAAGGAATATAAACTGGTGAACGTGCCATCGTGTGTGATCTGGAACACGGTGCCGTTGTTGCCGTTGGTGCCGCCGGATTGAGTGGTTCCATAGAGATTGCCATCGAAGCCCAGGACCAAGCCGTTGGGAGAGGCGCCATCGAGCGCAAGATAATTGGTGGAGTAAGAAATATTCGTTGTTCCACAGGGGTCCACATTGGTGTAACTGGTGACGTTGATGATCTGTTCAACCGAGCCAAATCCATATAAGGTGCGGAGTTGGCCATTGCTCGTGATCCTGAAAACGGTGCCGTCGCCGTTGGCGCCGCCGTAAGGTGTCGTTCCATAAAAACTCCCGTCGCCACCCTGCACCAGCGCGGCACCGGGATTCGCCCCATCATTGCCGCCCGTGAAGGAATACAAACTGGTAAGGGCGCCGTTGGTCGTGATTTGAAAAATGGTGCCGTTGCCGTAGTTGCCGCCGTTTTGAGCGGTCCCATAAAAATTGCCATCGCTGCCTTGCACCAGCGCGGCATCGGGATTCGCTCCATCATTGCCGCCAGTGAACGAATACAAACTGATCAGCGTGCCGTTGGTCGTGATTTTGAACACGTTTCCGTTGGCGCCGTTGGTCCCGCCGTTTTGAGTGGTTCCATAAAAATTGCCATCGCTGCCATGCACCAGGGCATTCGCATTTTGGCCATCATTCGCGCCCGGGAACGCATACAACGCGGTGAACGTCCCGTTGGTGGCGATTTCGAAGACGGTGCCGTTGCCTCCGGAACCGATGCCCACGCCGCCGCCTGTTGCCGTCCCATAGTAATTGCCGTCGCTGCCCCGCGCCAGCGCGGCTTGGGGATTCGCTCCATCAATCCCATTAGTGAACGAATACAAACTGGTCAGCGCGCCGTTGGTCGTGATTTGGAAAATGGTGCCATTGCCGTCGGTGCCGCCTTGAGACGTCGTTCCATAGAAATTGCCGCCGTTATCCTGCACCAGCGCCGCTTCGGGATACACTCCATCACTCCCGTAGGAGAAGGAATGCAAACTGGTCAGCGTGCCGTCGGTCGTGATTTTGAAAATGGTGCCCCAGCCGTTGGTGCCGCCGGCTTGAGTGGTTCCATAGAAATCGCCATCGAGGCCCAGGACCAACCCGTTGGGGGTGCGGCCATCGAGCAGAATATAATTGGTCGAGTGAGAAATAATTATTCCACAGGGGTACTTACGGGGGTAACTGGTGACGTTGGTCTGTTCAACCGAGCCAAATGCATATAAGGTGCTGAATTGGCCATTAGTCGCGATCTGGAAAACGGTGCCGTCGCCATTGGCGCCGCCGTTTTGAGCGGTTCCATAAAAATTGCCGTTGCTGCCTTGCACCAGCGCGGCGTAGGGAGTCGCTCCATCACTCCCGTTGGTGAAGGAATACAAACTGGTGAGGGTGCCGTTGGTCGTGATCTTGAATATGTTGCCATCGTAGTTGCTGCCGCCTCCAGACGTCGTTCCATAGAAATTGCCATCGCTCCCCAGCGCCAGCGCGGCTCGAGGACGCGCTCCATCATCGCCGCCGGTGAAGGAATATAAATTGGTGAACGTGCCATTGGGTGTGATTCGGAACACGGTGCCCGAGCCGTCGCCGCCGTATTGAGTGGTCCCATAAAAATTGCCATCGTTGCCCAACACCAATCCAGCTTGAGGATTTGCGCCGTCAGAGCCTCCCGTGAACTCGTGCAAAACAATGGCGACGCCGTTGGTCGTCACCTCATAGACGGTGCCGTAGCCGCCGTTGGTGCCGCCGCCCGAGGTCGTTCCATAAAAATTCCCATTGCTGCCCTGAACCAGCCCGGCCACGGGCTCAGAGCCGTTCGGAAAGACCGAGAACGAATGGAGGTTGGTCAATGTATATTGCGCTTCCTCTGCGGTCCGAATACCGGTGCTGTCGGAGAACTCACCCCAGCCAGTGGTGCCAGGCAAATAATAGGCCGTCGCGTTGGTGTCAGTTTCGAACACAGTCGAACCAGCGGCGGGAGCATTGCCCTGGAAATACACCCCGGTCAGGCTGGAGCAGGATAGGAACGCAAATTCCCCGATGTTGGTGACGCTGCTGCCGATTGTAAGGCTGGTCATGCCGGAGCAGGATTGGAACGCACTTTCTCCGATGCTGCTGACGCTGCTGCCGATCGTGACATTGGTCAGGCCGGAGCAGGATAGGAACGCATCCACCCCGAGGTTGGTGACGCTGTTGGGGATCGTAACGCTGGTCAAGCCGGAGCAGGATTGGAACGCACTTTCTCCGATGTTGGTGACGCTGCTGCCGATTGTAATGCTGGTCAGGCCGGAGCAGGATTCGAACGCATAGTCTCCAATGTTGGTGACGCCGTTGCCGATCGTGACATTGGTCAGGCCGGAGCAGGATAGGAACGCATAGTCTCCGATATTGGTGACGCTGTTGGGGATCGTGATGCCGGTCAGGCCGGAGCAGGATTCGAACGCATAGTCTCCGATGTTGGTGACGCTGCCGGCAATCGTGACGCTGGTCACCTCGATGCCTTTGAAGACAGAATTCTCACCATTCCCGAGGCCGGTGACGGTCAGGCCGCTGAGGTTGGTTGGAATGACCACTACCGTGTTAGCCCCAGTGTAACGGGTGATGGTGAGGGTGCCGTCGGCATTTGTCGTGTAAGTGAATTGGGCTTGCGCCGTTGCCGGCGCGGCCAACAGCAGCAAAAGACAGGCGATGGCGGCCGCGGCTGCGCCGGCGTGTTTCAACATGGGGAGTGCTCGTATTGTTTTCATTTGGATGGATTCGAGTCGGTGATGGGTGGGCGAGAGGAGTCATTGAAAGTCAAGGCTGACGCAAGAAAAGTGTTGGTCGTTCGCGGCGCGGTGTCCAGGATCACCCGGCCGCCTCGCGGCCCGGCCAGTTCCAACGTGGCTCGCGGCGCCCGGACTTCGCCGGCGCCGGAGACGAAACGGACGCCGTTGAGCAGTTCCCAGCGATTGCCGGCCGCGCACCGCGCCAGTCCGGCCTCCAGGCGGTTCGTCGGAGAGAAAAGGAATTTGACCCGGCGCATTTCAATCCGTTGGCCGGCCTTGGTTCCCAGCCAGTGCCGCACGCTGGCCAGGCTGGCCAATGGGTCGGCCGTGTCCCGCGCCTCAAAGGTAACGCCGTCCAGGACGCCGATGGGAAACAAGCCAATGCGGAAGAATCCCCTGTGCTGGTAGTCCATGAACGCCCGGTCCACGCGCACGACAGCGGAGAGTTTGAAGGAGCCGGTGGGGTAAAGAGGAACGACGGCGCGCTGCACGGACACGCCTTGTTGCAGGAGGTCGGAAACACTCTGCGCGCCCGCTTTCGTCAGTAGAAAACAGAGAAGGCACGCAAGAACTTTGGCAACAGTTGTTTTCACCAATGGCAATGCATATCCCACAAACTGATGGACAATGTAATCACGACAGAATAATCGTAAATTGTCAAGGCAAGTTTTTGGAAGTTTTGGCCGTAAAATGGCTTGCTCCGCATCGCCGCTTTGAGTTCAATCCTTCCCGGCGCATGTCTTCCGAATCGTCAGCCAGTTCAATTTTTCCACGGACCGATTGGGCCGGGTTGGGCCAGGCGGCGGAGGCCGATGAAGCGCGGCTGGATGCCTTGATTCGCCTCTATTGGGCGCCGTTGCGGATATTCCTGGTGGCCACGTTCCCCTCCCTCAAAGACCAGGCCGAAGTGCTTTTGCAGGAGTTTGCCGAGGATAAAATCTTGAAGGAAGGCTGGCTGCGGCGGGCGGACCGCAACCGGGGAAAATTTCGGGACTTTCTCAAGACCAGCTTGCGCCATTTTGTGCTGGACCGGTTGAACCGGGCGGAGGCGCGGCACGCGCCTGTTTCGTTGGAGGAACTGGAGCAAGAATTGCCGGGGCCGGCGGGGCCGTCCGAAGAATTCGACCTGACATGGATTCGCGCCGTGCTGGCGGAGACTTTGCGGCGGATGGAGGCCGATTGCCGCGATCCCGCGGCGGACCAGCCCCGGCGCGGTTTTATATGGGAGATGTTTCGCATCCGCCTGATTGATCCGGTCTTAAACGACGCGCCCCAGACCCCTTACGAGGAATTAATCGAGCGGTTCGGGATCAAGTCTCCCACGGACGCGTCCAACCTGCTGTTGAGCGGCAAACGGATTTTCAAGATGCACCTGGCCAAAGTCATCAAGCAATATGCGGAACAGGATGCCGCGACCGCCGCGGAAATCCAGGAGTTGGAGGATTTTGTCTCGCGCCTGGCCAAACGGTCCTGACTTGCAAGATTCACAAAGAAAACTCGTATGGATATGGAACAGTATGTCTGAGTTTGACTCCGCCGCGGCTTTAAGCAAGAGCCAACCGAAGAGCCTCGCCGCCTTCCTCGCGGCCGGGGCTGAACACGCCCGGCTTTGGCGGCCGGAGGAGCTGGGCGCCATCTTCCGCCATCAAATGTCTGCGCCAATCCTGGTGGATTTGGGCGGATTCGACCCCGCAACCGCCGTCCGGCTCAAGACCCTGAGTAACGCGCAGAGCCTGCTCCTGAAAAGCTTTTCGGACCTGTTTCATCATCCCGTTCCGCCCCTGGAACTGCTGTCACTGACCAAGGATTTCGCCAAGGCAAACATGGACCACCCGGAGAGCAACCTGCCCCAGGAAGTGGCGGCTGCCCTCTATTATGCCAGCATTGCCACCGCGCTGGTGCGCCTCGATGCCCGGATTTCCCAACTCAAGGACGCGGAATTGCAGCGCGGCCTGCTTTGGGCCAAAGACCAGCCGTGGGTCGATGACCAAACCCGGGAAATACTCCTCGAGGCGCTGAAGAAAATACCGCCCGGCGTTCCGGCGAAAGGTCCTTCATAATGAAGCAAGATGCATCCAACGAAGGGCCGTTCATTCCTCCCGTCTCGGCGTTTGCCGGGCCGATTGCGGAGTTGGTCGGGCATCGTCTGCTCTCCCCGCCCACTCGGCCCGGATTGCTGGCGAGTTTGGCCCGCTTTGAAGTGGTGCGCGTGCTGGGCGGCGGCGGCATGGGAGTGGTTCTCCTGGCCCGGGACTCCGAGAGGGGAACAGACGTGGCCATCAAACTGATCAAACCGGAATTGGTGTCCGATCAACGGATGGTTCATCGCTTTGTCAAGGAAGCCGGCCATTTGCAGAAACTCAAACATCCAAACGTGGTGCCCGTCCTCGAAGTGTCCGACCGGCCGGAAGGCCCTTATTTTGTCATGCCCTATTTTGAACGGGGCAGCCTGGCCCATCGCATCCGGCCTGGCCAGCCCATGGAGGCGGACGCCATCCTGGACATCGCCCGCCAAGTGGCTGACGGCCTGGGGTTCGCCCATCGCCATGGCATCATCCACCGTGACCTCAAACCGGCCAATATCCTGCTCAGGGCCGATGGGAAGTGCTGTCTGGCGGATTTTGGCCTGGCCCGGACGATGTTCAACGACACTATTGTTGACGTGGAAGGCGGGCAACTCGAGGGCACCGCGCCCTACATGTCCCCCGGGGTTGCCGCCGGCAACGCGGAAGACACCCGCTGCGATATCTACGCCTTTGGCGCGCTGCTCTATGAAATGTTGACCGGGGAACCTCCTTATGCCGGCCGCAGCACCAATGATATCCGCAAGCAAATCCTGGCCGGTCCGCCCAAATCCATCCAAGCCAGGAATCCCGCCGCCGATGCCGGCCTTGTCGCGGTGGCCGAAGGAGCCATGGCCCGTCAACTGCGTGATCGCTACGCCGACATGGCAGACGTTTTGGCGGACCTGGAGCGCATCAAGGCGGGAAAAGCGACGGTGGGACCCCATGGTATTTCCCGCCGGGTAAAACAACTCCCGCCCGCGCTGTGGATTCCCGTTGGTTTGGTCTTGATCGCCCTTGGTCTTTGGATGCTCTGGCCCTCCTCGCCCGCAATCATTCCTCCGGTGATTCCTCCGCCAGTGACCAATCCTCCGCCGCCGGTGCCATCCGTTGTTCCACAGAGCCAATGGCGGGTCTCGATATTGGCCGGACAGCCCGGCGCTCCCGGCAGCGCCGACGGCGCGGCCTCTGACGCCCGTTTTAAATCGCCCGGTGGCATTGCAGTTGACACGTCTGGGAATGTCTATGTCACGGACACGGGGAACAACACCATTCGAAAGATTGCGCCTGGCGGCCCGGTCAGCACCCTGGCTGGGCTGGCGGGCAAGCCGGGCCGTGCTGACGGGAGCGGGACCGCCGCGCGCTTCCTGGCCCCGCTGGGCATTGCGGTGGACCTCACGGGCAACATCTACGTTGCCGAATTTGCCAGCGATATCATTCGCAAGATAACCCCCGAAGGAGTGGTCAGCACCTTGGCCGGTTCAGCCGGCAATCCCGGCAGCACAGACGGCGTCGGCGACAACGCCCACTTCCGCAATCCCTGGAGCGTTGCAGTTGACTCGACCGGCGATGTGTTTGTGGCGGACAAAAGCAATTTCACCATCCGCCAAATCACTCCGACGGGCCGCGTCAGCACCTTCGCCGGTTTTCCCGGAATCCCGGGCGATGCCGACGGCCCCGGCAGCTACGCCCGATTCCGCGACCCTCATGGCGTTGCGGTTGATTCGGCTGGAAACATCTGCGTCGCCGACACTGGCAACAACACCATCCGCATGATTAGTTCCTTCGGGATGGTAAAAACGTTGGCTGGCATGGCGGGCAGAGCAGGGGATGCTGATGGCATTGGGAACAACGCCCGCTTTTCCAACATCCAAAGCGTGGCCATAGGCGACGGCGGCAATATTTATGTATTAGACGGAGACATCATCCGCAAAATAACTCCTGCGGGCGTTGTTACAACCCTGCCCAATTCTTCATTGGCAGACGGTCAGGGCCACATTATCCATCCCACGAGCATTGCGGTCGATAGTACAGGCAACCTGTACCTGCTCGAAGCCCTGAACAACGTGATTTGGCAGGCAACACCTCCCAAGGGCATTTGAATTTTGTTCGCGTGGTAGGCGTGGTTCGCGGTGTAATGAATTTCCTTTATCTGCTCGGCTTTCGGCCATTATACACCAGCACCAGAATTCTTAACCGCGAAACAAACTACACAAAAATGCTTCCTTTCCTTGTTGTACTTTAGCATTTAGCCTTTCTTCATTTAATCTTCCCCATTGAAGTTCTCAGTTGGTCACGTTCGGTTTAGTTATCTTGAGCCCTTTTACCCAGGCCGGGCAAGTCCTGTTCCAGCCGCGCCGTTTGAGTTCCCCGCGCCTTTCTCCCGCCGTGCCGGAAACCTTTCATGGAATCCGGGAAATCCCTGAAATCCGTGGTCAAATTCTTCAAAGACATTTCTGCTTTCCCTGTCCGCCATAGCTGCCGCGACGGCGGATGCTTTCCCGATTTCAGCGGTTTTCGTCAATACTACGTTTAGCTGTTTTTGCAAGTGCCTTGATGACAACAACTTGTGTTTCTTCAAAATGCCGAAAATTTCACGGTTTTTTTCAGGGCGGATTGCTCTTGAGAAAATCAAAGCATTGCAGTTTGAAAGCTCGTGTTCGGGAAAGGGCAATTCAAACATTGCGATGGACTGGCAACTCACACTAAAATCAAATCAATGAAAGCGTTTCTAATCCTGCTGCTGGCCGCCACCGCCGGCTGCGTGACGCACGTCGAAACAGTCCAGCTCCCACAGCCCGGGGCCTCCCATCCTGAACCTGCTTCCCCCGCGGCTCAACCCCAGACCGTGACGGACAAACGAGTGGTGATTGATCCGGCTCTCGACCATGTCATTCAACTGGTTGGCATCAAATCGACGACGGGGCCTGAAGGTTATCTGAAAATCCAGTTGAACGTTCAAAATCTGACCGATTCTCCCAGGCAGTTCAACTACCGCATCAATTGGTTTGACCGGGATGGGCTGGACCTGCCCATGGCCGCCTCGGCCTCGCTCCCCTGGATGCTGCTCAGCCACGAAACCTCGTTCCTCGCCGCCACCGCGCCAACGCCCGCCGCCAAAGATTTTCGCGTCACTTTTCTCGCGAACTAATCGCATCCCATCTTGCGCAATTCGTCCCGGACTTGCGCCGCCTTTTCGTAATCCTCGTTTTTGACCGCTTCATCGAGCGCGGACTCCAGTTTTTCGCGCGCGGTCAAAGGGCGTTTGTTTTTAATTTCCTGCAGCCACATTTCCAGGGATTGAATCTCGCCGCTTTGTTCCACCAAGTCCTGCCGCTCGTGCTCGCGGTAAAACTGCCGAATCTCATCCAGGCCCGCTTCGACCAGGCGTATGACCTGATCGTAACGGTTGGCCTTGAGGGCCACGGCCCCTTTGGCACGGATGCGCATCATGAGACACTGGGGGCGAAATTGCTGCAACGACCAGGCCAGTTCGTCCGAACCGGCATATTTCTCCACAAAATTAAACACCTTCAGATTCCGTTCCGTGTCCTCAATCACCGCGTCGAACTCCTCCAGTTGAAACAAACAGATGTAACGGTGATGATATTGGATGAACTCCTGCTGCAGCCGTCCACAATCATCGGGGGTCAGGCGGAAGTCCTTGTCATCATTGGCATGTTCGCGCTTGAATTTTTCCAGGAGATCCAGGTAATACTCCAGCAGGGATTCGCGGCCAAAAGGCCGTTTGCCGTCCGGCCGCCCTTTGGCGTTCATTTGCAACAGCCCGAGATCAACCCGCAATTGAATCTTTTCAATGCCATCCCTGCCCTGAAATTTCCTGACGACAACTTGCCCCGGCTGATAATCCCACTGGTCCAGCAGGGCGGAAATATCGAAACTCATGCCATAAATATGGACGCCGTTGCCCGCCAAGTCAACGCAACACGTTTGGCCGTGCGCATCCGGACACTGCTACCGTGCGATCTGCCCATTCCCTCGCCCCACGAAGTGGGGAGAGGGTTAGGGAGAGGGGTTTGTTTCGTCAATGGTGGCAGTGTGCGGATGCACCCGGCACCCATTAACACCGCGGCTTCAGCCCGGTGTGAAGGAGGCGCAAGGCAGACTCCAGCCGTTTTAACGGCTTATCGTTGATCGGGTTCTGCCCCCCCACCCCCCCGCTACAGTGCTACAAACGTTGATTATCAATGACTTAGGGTGCTACAAGGGTGCTACAAATTGGCTTATTTGTAGCACCTGTAGCACCCTGGCATCACCCCCACCGCGTCTGCCTTTCCTGAACACCGCGACCGTACGCTTTTCGGTCTCGGGGAGCGCGCCCGTCCCGGTCGCACTCGTTGGCGTCTCGCCGACGAGACATTCTCCGGCCCACTCTTTATTTGAACCGTCCCAGCCCGCTGTCGAGGTGGCGCAAAGCAGACTGAATGCCTCTCAAATCTGAAATTTCAAATCTCGAATCCATCCGACCGGATTCGCACCGGCAGCGCGTGGGCGCACGCCGACGGCAAGGGCCTCAACATTCAGCTTGAAACCATCCCGCTGGACGGATGCATCGCTCTCCGCGTCGCTTCCGAAAAAACCAAATAACGCATCAACCGGCGGGCTTCACAGCCCGCCCTTCACCCCCAAAGGAGTTTCCACCATGCAGTCTGATTCCGTCATCAATCCCATTTACACGGCTCAACGCAGCCGTGTCTCGCCTTCCCAGCATGTCCGGGCACAGAACCCGGTTTATGCCCGGCTTTCCCCGGATTTTCCTTGCCGATTCACTGGTCCAATATAGAAAACAGAGTAAACCGCTAAATACGCCAAATACGCGAACACCGAACTACGTTAGGTGGAACAGGTCTGGATTTTTCGCGTATTTCGCGTGGTTCGCGGTTCAAAAAATTGCTTAGGCGAGGATTTTGGATGCTTCTTTATGTCTTGACAAGTTTCAGGCAATCTGATAGACAAACCATCGTTACGGACACGAGACGCTGACCCAGTTCAGCCAACGCCCCGCCCGCAGTTAGAGATTCTGAATACACACTATGAAAACGAAACTTAACCTTCTGGTTGCCGGGATGTTCCTGGCGGCCACGAGCAGCGCTTTGGCCACCGTGCGCTACGTGAATGTCAACAGCGCCAACCCCACGCCGCCCTACACCACTTGGGCCACCGCCGCCACGGACATTCAGGCTGCGGTGGACGCGGCGGGGGCGGGTGACGAGATTGTGGTGACCAACGGCACCTATGCCGGCGGCACTTGGGTGGACCCATATGGTTATCTCAACTGCGTGGTAGTGGACACGCCGCTAACGTTGCAAAGCGTTAACGGCCCGGACCTCACCGTAATCAATGGCGGTGGCGCGGTGCGGTGCCTTTACCTTACCGGCGATGCGGTGATGGTGGGCTTCACGTTGACCAATGGGTCCATTGGTGGCGGCGACGGCGGCGGGGTGTACTGCGAATCCACCAACGCTGTGGTTACCAATTGCGTGTTGAGCGGAAACTCAGCCTGGGATGGCGGCGGGGCCTTTGGCGGCACGCTCAACAACTGCACCCTAACCGGCAACTCGGCTGAGTACGGCGGCGGGGCTGCCGATTGCACGCTCGACAACTGCGCGTTGAGCGGAAACTCAGCCGGGGGCGGCGGCGGGGCCTTAGGCTGCACGCTCAACAACTGCACCTTGACCGGCAACTCGGCACTCTATGGCGGCGACGGTGGCGGAGCATATTCCTGCACGCTGAACAACTGCATCGTCTATTTCAACACGGACCCCAATGATGGGGGCAACTATGACCCTTCCAGCACCCTCAACTACTGTTGCACGACGCCCCTGCCCACCAACGGTGTCGGCAACCTCAGTGCCGACCCGCAACTGGCCAGCGCGTCGCATCTGAGTGCCGAATCCCCCTGCATCGGGGCGGGCAGCGCGGCGTATGTCAGCGGCACCGACATTGACGGCGACGCCTGGAACAACCCGCCGTCCATCGGCTGTGATGAATACCACGCCGGGACGGTGACGGGACCCTTGACGGTGAGCCTGACGGCCACCCTGACGAATGCTGTGATAGGCTACCCCGTTGGCTTGACGGCGTTCATTTCAGGCCGTACCGACCTGAGCGTGTGGGATTTCGGCGATGGTTTCGTGGCGGTCAACGAACCTTATACCTCACACACTTGGACGGCGCCGGGGGATTACCTGGTGGCGTTGTGGGCCTTCAACGACAGCTCTCCGGGAGGGGTGAGCGCGACGGTGACAGTTCACGTCGAAGAAGGGCTGCATTATGTCGCAGCCACCAGTGGCAATCCGGTGGCGCCCTACACCTCCTGGGCGACCGCAGCCACGAATATCCAGGATGCGGTGGATGTGGCACCACCGGGCGCGACAGTTTTCGTGACCAACGGGATCTACGCCCCCGTCACAGTGAACACACCGCTGACGTTACAAAGCGTCAATGGCCCGAACGTTGCCATAATCAATGGCGATGGCAGGTCGCCATGCCTTTACCTCACCAACGACGCGGTGATCGTGGGATTCACCTTGACCAATGGTTATACCGAATACGGTTACGGCGGAGGGGTGTACTGCGAATCCACCAACTCCATGCTGTCCAATTGCTGGCTGACCGGCAACTCGGCAGACTGGGGCGGCGGGGCCTCTGGCGGCACGCTCAACAACTGCACATTGAACGGCAACTCGGCCTCATATAGCTACGGCCTTGGCGGCGGGGCCTTAGGCTGCACGCTCAACAACTGCACGTTGACCGGCAACTCGGCCTCAGGCGGCGGCGGGGCTTGCGAGAGCACGCTGAACAACTGCACCCTGAGCGGAAACTCCGCCGGGGGCGGCGGCGGGGCTTGCGAGAGCACGCTGAACAACTGCACCCTGAGCGGAAACTCCGCCGGGGGCGGCGGCGGGGCCTTAGGCTGCACGCTCAACAACTGCACCTTGACCGGCAACTCGGCACTCTATGGCGGCGACGGCGGCGGGGCTGTCGATTGTACGCTCAACAACTGCACGCTGACCGGCAACTCGGCTTGGTCCGGCGGCGGGGCCTATGGCGGCACCGTAAACAACTGCACGTTGACCGGCAACTCGGCTTGGTCCGGCGGCGGGGCTGCTGATGCCACGCTCAACAACTGCGCGTTGACCGAAAACTCGGCAACCGAATTTGGTGCCGGGGCGTATAGCGACTCTTTGAAGCCCTGCACGCTCAACAACTGCACGCTCACGGGCAACTCGGCCTCAGACGATGGTGGCGGGGCATATTCCTGTTCACTGAACAACTGCATCGTCTATTTCAACTCTGACCCCAATCGGGGCAACTATGACCTTTCCTGCACGCTCAACTACTGTTGCGCGACGCCCATGCCCACCAACGGGGTCGGCAACATCAGTGCCGACCCGCAACTGGCCAGCGCGACGTATCTAAGTGCCCAATCCCCCTGCATCGGGGCGGGGAGCGCGACGTACGCCAGCGGCACCGACATTGACGGCGACGCCTGGGCGAATCCGCCTTCCATCGGCTGTGATGAATACCACGCCGGGGCGGTGACGGGACCCTTGACGGTGAGCCTGACGGCAACCTATACGAACGTGGCCACAGGCTTCCCCGTGGGTTTGACGGCGTTCATCGCAGGCCGCACCGACCTGAGCGTTTGGGATTTTGGCGATGGTTACGTGCAGGTCAACGAGCCTTATACTTCACACACCTGGGCGGCGCAAGGGGATTACCTCGTGGCGTTGTGGGCGTTCAGCGACAGCTATCCGGGAGGGGTGAGCGCGACGGTGACAATCTACATTGACGAAGGCGTGCATTATGTCGTGGCCAACAGCGGCAATCCAGTCGCGCCCTACACCTCCTGGGCGACGGCAGCCACGAATATTCAGGATGCGGTAGATGTGGTGGGAGCGGGGGCGACAATTTTCGTGACCAATGGGACTTATGCAGCCGGCGGGCGGACAACACCTGCAACAGGGGACGGCGTAACGAACCGGGTGGCGGTGGACAAACCGCTCACCGTGCGCAGTGTGAACGGTCCTGAGGTGACCGTTATTCAGGGTCAAATGCCCGGTGCGACCAATGGCTACATGCGCTGTGTCTATCTCACCAATGCTGCGACGTTGATGGGCTTCACCTTGACTAATGGTGTGGCCGGCAACGGCGGAGGGGTGTGGTGCGAATCCACCAGCGCAGTGCTGTCCAATTGTATGTTGACCGGAAACTCAGCCGGAGTGCCCGGCGATGGCGGCGGGGCCTATGGCGGCACGCTGAACAACTGCACGTTGACCGGCAACTCGGCCCACTATGGCGGCGGGGCTTATGGCGGCACGCTCAACAATTGCACGTTGACTGGCAACACGGCAGGCGACGGCGGCGGGGCCTATGGCGGCACGCTCAACAACTGCATCCTCTATTTCAACAGCGCAGCAGATGGCCCCAACTATGACGCATCTGACATGCTCTACTATTGTTGCACCATGCCCATGCCCACTTACGGCGTAGACAACATCACCAACGCGCCGCTGTTCGTGAATTACGCCGGGGGGAATCTACATCTGCAATCCAATTCCCCCTGCATCAACTCCGGCAACAACGCCTATGTCGTCGGCAGCACCGACTTGGACGGCAATCCCCGCATCGTCGGCGGCACGGTGGACATCGGCGCTTACGAATATCAAACCCCGGTGAGCATGATTTCCTATGCGTGGCTCCAACAATTTGGCCTGCCCATCAACACCAGCACGGACACCGCCGACCTGGACGGCACCGGCATGAACGTCTATCAGGATTGGATCGCCGGCTTGAATCCCACCAACGCCCTGTCGGTTTTGCAGATGACATCGGCCACCCCGGCCAATAATCCGCCGGGGTTGGTTGTGACTTGGGAAAGCGTGAGTGGCATCATGTATTTCCTGCAAAGCAGCACCAATCTGGCGGCGCAACCGGCCTTCATCACCATTCAAAGCAACATCGTCGGCCAAGCTGGCACGACCAGTTACACGGACACCACCGCCACGAACGCCGGCCCGTACTTCTATCGCGTGGGCGTTGGAAAAAGCGCTTTCACCTTGGTGGATGTCACCACTACTTCGGTTCAGGCTGTTCCGAATACCGGCTATCTGGCTGACAGCGCATCCCAGGTCACGATCACGCTTCCTAGTTCGCCCGCGCTTGGCGATATCGTCTGGGTTTCTGGCGTCGGCACAGGCGGCTGGGAATTAGCGCAGAATGCCGGACAATCCGTGGCAACTGAGAATATTGAAGCTATCGGCGCCGTCTGGACCCAGACGTCCGCGCCCTCTGGTGTTTACACGTCTATTGCCTCATCATCAGACGGCACTAAGCTGGTGGCTGCAATGGGCTGGGGCGGGGTCTACACCTCTTCGGATTCGGGGGCCACATGGACATTGACATCCGTGCCGCCTGGCACCTATTCATACGTTGCCTCGTCCTCGGACGGGACGAGGCTCGTGGCCGCAAACAGGTCGGGCGGGATATATACGTCATCGGATTCAGGGGCCACTTGGGTTGTGACATCCGCGCCCGGTACTGATTGGCAGGGTGTGGCGTCCTCCGCAGACGGGACCAAGCTCGTCGCTGTAGTCTATGGCAGCGGCCGTAGTGACGGCAGCATCTGGGTCTCATCGAATTCCGGGAGCACCTGGAGTCAGACATCTGCGCCCGCTGCCAATTGGATGGCGGTTGCGTCCTCCGCGGACGGGACTAAGCTCGTCGCTGCAATCAATCAGAGCTTTGAGGGCGGCATATATACGTCATCCGATTCGGGGGGCACTTGGACCCAGTCAACGGCCCCTGCCGCCGGTTGGATTTCGGTAGCCTCCTCCTCCGACGGGACCAAGCTTGTGGCCGCAGCCAATGGGGGAGTATACACCTCATCGGATTCGGGGGCCACTTGGACCCTGACATCTGCGCCCAATGCATTTTGGTGGGCGGTTGCCTCATCCGCGGACGGGAGCAAGCTCATCACTGTGGGCGGGAGCACCAGTGTTCCTGGTTTTCCGCGTTGGAGCGTGATGTCCATGTCGTTGAACTCAGGGGCCACTTGGATTGGGACATCCGCGCCTGTTTCTGAGTATAATGTGTGGCAGTCTGTCGCTTCGTCGTCAGACGGAGCCCATCTCGTAGCCGGAAACGCGGGTGGGATTTATACATCACATCCGACCGCAGTTCAGAGTACGACAGTCGGGATAGATGGCGCGATAATCGGCGGGCAATATGACGCGATCGAGTTGCAATACGTCGGCAACGGCACCTTCACGGTCCTGAGCCATCAGGGATATCTGAAAGTGCAATAGACTGTCTTCCTGATAAACATTCGGGTGTCAATTCAAATAGAGGAGGAGAAGAGAGGCCCCTCGGCCCGGCTCGGCAACGGCGAGGGCATGGGCCGCATTGACCTGTATCGGCAGGGCAGCGTGGCAACCCACCGCGCAACGTGACAAGCGAACTATATCGTTAACGTAACGGGCTTGTTACGGGTTTGTAGCGGCAAATGTTACGGGCTAAGTCGTTGACTATCAATGTTGTAGCGGATGTTGCGGGTTTTCCAGACCTACATATCAATCTTGCGTGTTGTGCCTCTTCGCGGCAATTTTATGTTTTTGCCCCTCCCCATGTTTCTGCCGTTCCCTGATCAGATGGCTAATTTTATACAGCTTCTGAAGGTGCGAGACAAAAAGCAGTAACATGTTACCGATCTGTTACTTTTTGTGTTACCGGCTAAGTCGTTGATTATCAACACTTGTCACCGTGTTACCGATTTTCCAGACCTATGTATCAATTTGGCGTTTCTTGCGGAATCTTGCGCCCATTTGGTCGTTTCGTGCTTGGAGTTTGGCCGTTCCCCGGGCAACCTTGGCCCATGTCGGCTTTGGCCCATGTCGCTGTTCACTCGAGTCAGTTCCCGGAAAACGTCCAGCGCGACTTGCTCCAGTCCTTGCGCGCCCATCGGATCGATCCCAAGTTCCATTACATCACTTACAAACAATCCCAGAAATGGCTGGCCCTGCACGAAACCTGGTCTCCGTCGCGCATTGATGCGGATTGCGCCGCCCTCTATGATCGCGGCTTCTTGGCGGCCGCGGGCGCTTTGCATTCATCACGGGTGCGCTTGATCGGGTTGGGCTGTGGCGGAGGACAAAAGGACGCCCGCCTCCTGGGTGCGTTGACAGGGCAGGGGAGGCAACTATCTTACACGCCCTGCGACATCAGCCTGGCTCTCGTCTTGACATCCTCCCGGGCCGCCCAAACGGCCGTGCCGGGAATACGCTGCCAGCCACTGGTCTGCGACCTCGCCGGCGCGGTTGATCTGCCCGAGGTGCTTCACCATCAGGAAGACGCTTCCACAGTTCATTTGATCACTTTCTTCGGCATGATTCCCAATTTTGAACCGGAAGTCATTCTGCCACGACTGGCTGCGCTGCTCCGTCCCGGCGATCTCTTGCTGGTCAGCGCCAATCTCGCCCCGGGTCCCGACTACGCCGCGGGAGTTCAACGAGTTTTGCCCGGCTATGACAACCCGCAAACCCGCGACTGGTTGCTGACCTTCCTGCACGATCTGGGCGTCGAGCCAGGCGACGGATCGGTCCAATTTTCCATTGAAGATTCGCCATCGGCCTTGAAGCGCATCGTCGCGGATTTTTGCTTTGCCAGGCGGCGTATCCTGTCGGTTTATGGCGAGCGGTTCGAATTCCGCGAAGGCGACAAGGTCCGGCTTTTCTTCTCCTACCGTTACACGCCGGGCCTGATTGGGTCTCTGCTGTCGGAACACAAGCTGTCAATACTCGGTCAGTGGATCACTTCTTCCGGGGAGGAGGGCGTTTTCCTGTGCGGCAAGGCGGGGGCGGCTGGTAGATTTTCAAGGTCTCCAGCACAGCCTTGATGCGCGGCACTTCATGGGTTCGAAACAAATCCGTTTTTCCCAGCGCGGCCAGCACGACGAAAAACGGCTCCGCGCAACGCACCTCCTCGCCAAAATACTCAAAGGCGTGCGGCAACGCGTGACACACCGGAAAACCCATTGCCCGCAAGCGAAACGTCTGGAGGAACGTCATCATTTGATGCCGCACGCGCACCGCGCTGTCTTGCAGATTCCGGTAATAGAAGCCCAGTCCCGGATCGATCCAAATCTTCTTCAGCCCCTCCTTGGCCGCCAGCTCCGTTTGGCGCAAAAAATAGTCCTCCATCGCCGGGATGACCTCCTCCAAATCAAAGTCACCCGCCTCGCGCACGTTGCGCCCCTGCACATAACAAATGATGACCCCGGCGGAATGCTCCGCCGCCAGGGCAAAGATTTCCGCCGAATCCTCCCTCCCGGTCAAATTGATCACCTTTGCCCCCGCTTCCAAGCTCGCCCGGGCCACTTCTTTTTGATACGTCTCGACCGACACAATCAAGTGGGCCGCCGCGAGTTCTTTGACCACCGGAAGCAATTTCCCTTGTTGGCCGGCCGGATCCACGCGCCTGGCCTGGGCCAGCGTTGATTCCGCCCCCACATCGATCATGGCCGCCCCTTGGGCGCTCAGGATTTTGCCTCGTTGCACGGCCCTTTCCGCCGTCAAACAAACGCTCTCCCGATACCATGAATCCGGGGAAAGGTTGACCACTCCCATGATCGCCGGTTCGGAATTGAAGGCAAAAAACCGGTCGCCGATGGAAAACTCGCGCACCTTGGCCGCCGCCGCGGCGCGATGTTCCTCCAGCAACCCGGCCAAATTTTCCAATGACAACATGAGACTGCAAAAGTAGGCCAAAAGCCCTCCAAGGAAAACTCTTATTCGGCTTTCGTGTTTTTCGCTGTTTTTTTGCTGTTCTTTCTTGAAGTCCAATCGGTTTTCTGCCATTATCATCTCGTCCTATGAATTTGGAGCCAGCCACATCACTTGGAAAATTGGACGAAAAGCAGAGGAGAGCTTTGGTCAGCTTGCTGGCTGATGACGACCAAAATATTTATCGGACCGTCCGCCAAAAAATCATCTCCCACGGCCCGGCCAGCGTCCCCTGGCTGCGCGAGCACACCCTGAGCAACGATCCTGTCCTGCGCCGTCGCTCCCATGAAATCGTCAGCCATTTCGCCCGCCAAGCCGCCGACACCCAACTGCTGGCCTTTTGTTTGAATCAAGGCGAAGACTTTGATCTGGAGCAAAGTGTTTTGCTCCTCTCCCGCACGCAATATCCGGATATTAACCCCGAGGCTTACAGCGCCTTGCTGGATGCATTTGCGGGCGAATTGCGCGATCGCCTCGATTTAAACGGCGACCCCGGCCAGATTCTCAGGACCACCAACGATTATCTTTTCCGCGAATTGAAGTTTACCGGCGATGAATACAATTTTTACGATCCGGACAACAGTTATTTCAGTCGCGTCATGGATCGGCGCGCCGGCAACCCCATCAGCCTCAGCCTGGTCTATTTGTTGCTGGCCCGGCGTCTTCATTTGCCCATGGCGGGCATCGGGCTTCCCGGCCATTTTCTCTGCCGCTATCAATCCAGCCGGGGCGAGATTTTTGTGGACGCTTTTCGCGGAGGATGCCTCATGACCAAGGCCGACTGCATCAGGCGTGTGCTGCAATTGCGCCAGCGCTTTGACGAAAGCTGCCTGGCGCCGGTCAGTTCCCGGCGCATCCTGCTGCGTATCTGCGCCAATCTTCATCAGATTTACACCCAACGAAAATCCGCCGCTCAGGTTGAGCGCCTCCAGCGCTATCTTGTCGCGCTGGCCAAATAAGGCAACGTTCAAGGTTTGCGGTTTGCCGTTTTGTGCTTTCCCGCCAGCCTGACTTTTCTCAGGCTTGATTTCCACCAGCGCAATTGTTGCCGGGCAATCAACGGATCAATCCGCGCCAAAAGGAGGTGAGCCACGCTGGCTTTCATCCGGTCCAAAAAGGTCCGCGAACGCCGCCAGCCTGCCTTCTCGATTCGCCGGCAATGCGCCAGCATCCTGGCAAAAATCTCGCGCCCTTCGCGCACCAGCGCGGGGTTGGACAGTCTGACCATCAGTTCGTAATTGATGTTCAGGCTCCGTCCGTCCAGATTGGCCGAACCGGCATACACAATCTGGTCGATGACAAACAGCTTCGCGTGCAGAATCTGCGGCTGATACTCGTGAATCTCGACCCCCGCAGCCAGAAACCGGCGATAAAAGCTTTGCGCGGCCATCCGCATCACGGGAAGATCGCATTGGGCGGGCAGGATCAATTGCACTTTGGCGCCGTTGCGGGCCAGACGCAGGAGCATGCGCCGGATTTTCCACGGCGGCACAAAATACGGCGATATAATCAGCACCTCCCGCGCTTCCTTCAGGTCGTCCCGCAAGGCGCGCTTGAGGGGATTGTTCCTGCCGGGGCCGCCCAGCAACAGTTTCGCCTCCAGCGCCGAGATGGTTTTCAGCAGGAACGATTTGCGCAGACGGGTAAACGGCTTGTGTCTGAAATCCGCGCAGGCAAACATGTCATCGAACGCCACGGCCAGTTCCCGTGCCAGCGGGCCTTGCACCCTCAACCCCAAGTCGCGCCAGCCGGCGGTGACGCCGTCGCCCCGGTATTCCGTGGCGATATTAAACCCGCCGATAAAAGCCAGCTCATCATCGCACACCAACATCTTCCGATGATCCCGAATAAAGACATGATGCAGGCTGAGCGGATTGAACCAGCGGAATTCGCCGCCGCTGCCGCGAAACGTTTCCCAAAATGAATCCGGCAAATAGGCCGACCCCAAAGCATCCACCAACACCCGCACGCGCACTCCCCGTTTGCACGCGTTGACCAGGGCCTCCCGAAACTGGTCCGCCGTCGGGCCGGCATGAAAAATGTACATTTCCAGCCGAACCGACTGCGAGGCGCCGGCGATGGCGGCCAGCATTTCCTCCAGCGCTTCCTCCCCCGAGTGCAACCATTTATATTCCGCCTCGCGGCCTGAACTCATTGTTTTCCGACTTGTGATCTAATCAGGCCGGGGTTTTATGCAACAAAAAAACGGCACAAAAAAAACGGCGCCAGTTTTGCTGGCGCCGTTTGATAAGTGTCCTTGCCGATCAATCAATGAGTTCGACGGCGAAGCCAGCCCATGCCGGCCAAACCGAAACCGATAAGGGCAAGGCTCGAAGGCTCTGGAACCACTGTAATCTCGGCGTTGTCAATCACCATTTCCTCTCCAGTGACTGGCCCACCCCCGGCCAATTGCCAACCGTTAAGCTGAAATTGGAATTGATACGTCTGGTCAGTGGGATTAAAATTGCCGCCGTTAGCGGCCGAAAAAGCGCCCAGATTCAAAGAAATGAGTTGGAAACCTCCACCGACAGTTACCGCGCTGGTATCGATGCTTCCCGTTCCGGTCGAATTCCCGCTGCCACTAAACCACTGCCCCGGCCAACCTTGAAGGGTCAGTTGGAGTTGGTTCACAGCAACGCCACTGGGAACCGCCATTTGGAACGACAACGTGTAGTCATTGATGTTCGGATCCGTGTTCCCGGAAGGATTGCCACCGGAATATCCCATATTGATAGGCATATAACCGGAATACGCAGAGTTAAAATTCGCATACCATGTCAGGCCTTGACTGCCACCCACTCCCGTCCCCGCAGCGATAGTCACGGAATAGTCAGACAGTGGCGCAGTATCAGCCCAAGAGGCGAGTTCACTTGTGCCAGCGTTATAGCCCTCATAGTTGTCCGACCAAACGACTGTTTGCGCCTGTGCCGCGACAGCGAAGCCGCTCAACGCGGCAATTATCAAAGCTGTTCTGTGTGTTTTTTTCATAGTTTTATGTGGATTGATTTTTTATGTGGATTGATTTTTTAGCTGCAAGTTTTTTTATGCCATTAATTCTATGCGGCTTTCTTGGTTCAAGTTGTTTTTTTGCTTACTATGCAGATGATATTATCAAATTTGCCTGTTTTGTCAATGGTTTTTTGATGATTTTATGGAAAATTTTTCAAGGAGTCACCCGAATGGCCTTTAAATAAGGAATGTTGTTCTTAACATGTTGATGTACAGTGCTTTATACAAATCGCAGGTCAATGGCGCTGGAAAGGCCGGGAAATCGCTTTGGTGGCTTCTCTTGGAGATGCACGGCGAGCCTGGTTTTTTGTGATTTCTGACCACTCATCTCATACATCGCGTTGATTTGCAATGATTTATGCATTATCCAGGCGCCATTCGGTTTTTTGCCATTTGCCATCATTTCGCCGTTGGGGCTTCGTCATTGATCATTTTCCCCGGTTAATGTTTTGCAAATCAGGGGCCGGTGTCGTAGAAGTTTCCATTCGCCTGGGCTGGCTTTGGCCGGCCAGGGGCGCTTATGAAACCTGATGTCGAAATATACGATACGACCCTGCGCGATGGCAGCCAGGGCGAAGGCATTAATTTTTCGGTCCTGGACAAGTTGCGCATCGCCGAAAAACTCGATGTCTTCGGCGTCCATTATATCGAGGGCGGCTGGCCTGGTTCCAATCCGAAGGACCTGGAGTTTTTCAAACAGGCTGCGCGGCGAAAATGGAAGAACGCCAAAATCGCCGCGTTCAGCATGACGCGGCGCAAAGGCGTCGCCATTGAAAGGGACGATTTGATGCGGCAGATTCTCGACGCCGAAACGCCCGTTGTCACCATCGTCGGCAAGACGTGGCTCCTGCATGTCACAGAAGTGTTGCGCGCGACGCCGGATGAAAACCTCGCGATGATCGGCGACACGATCCGTTTTCTGAAAGACCACGGCAAAACGGTCATCTACGATGCCGAACACAGTTTCGACGGTTTCAAGGATGAGCCGGAATATGCGCTGGCTACCTGGCGGGCCGCGGAGAAAGCGGGCGCGGAATGCATCGTGCTGTGCGACACCAACGGCGGCTGTTTGCCGGAGGAAATCGCGCGCGTCACCGCGTTTGCGAAGGGCAAACTCACGGCCCGCATTGGCATCCACACGCACAACGATTGCGGCGTGGGTGTGGCCAATGCCCTGGCCGGCATCGAAGCCGGCGCGACGCAGGTGCAGGGCACCATCAACGGTTACGGCGAACGCACGGGCAATTGCAATCTGACCAGCGTCATTCCGCTGCTTCATTTCAAGCTGAAAAAAAGGGGCGTGCCGGCGAAGTCATTGCCCAAACTCAAGCAGCTCTCGGAGTTCGTGGATGAAATGGCCAACATCCGGCATGATCCGCGCCAGCCGTGGGTGGGGCAGACGGCGTTTGCGCACAAGGGCGGGATGCACGTGCATGCGATTGACCGCGTGGCCCGCAGCTACGAACACATTGACCCAGCCGCCGTCGGGAATTTCCGCCGGGTGCTGGTCAGCGACATGTCGGGCCGCACGAACATTTTGATGAAGGCCGCCGAACTCGGTTTCAAGCTCAATGCCGGGATGCCGGAGGTCAAAGCCATCACAGTGCGCGTCAAGGAACTGGAAGGGCAGGGCTATGAATTTGAAGCCGCCGAGGCGTCGCTGGCGTTGCTCATCGGCCAGACGCTCAAGCATCGCGAGCCTTCATTTCACGTGGAGGCATACCACGTTTCCATGCGGCGCAACGACAATAATTCCGTCTGTGAAGCCACCGTCAAAGTCCGGGTCGGCGTCCAGCGCGCCCAGACCGTGTCCGAGGGCGACGGCCCGGTGAACGCGCTCGACGGCGCACTGCGGCTGGCGCTGGTGAAATTTTTCCCGCAGCTCAAGCGCGTGACGCTCACGGATTACAAGGTGCGCATTCTCGACAGCGCCACCGGCACCGCCGCCAAGACGCGGGTGCTGATCGAATCCAGCGACGGCAAACGCGAATGGGGCACCGTCGGTGTGAGCGAGAACATCATCGAGGCCAGCCTTCAGGCGCTGGTGGACTCACTGGAGTATGCGCTGTTAAAAAGATGACCGAAATCCCCAAAGCCTACGAGCCTCAATCCGTCGAGCACAAATGGTATCAGTTCTGGCTCGACGGAGAATTTTTTGTCGCCAATCCGCACTCGCCCAAGCCGGCCTATTCGATTGTCATCCCGCCCCCCAATGTCACCGGCGTGCTGACCCTCGGCCATGTGCTCAACAACACCATCCAGGACATTCTAGCCCGCAAAGCGCGCATGGATGGCAGGGAAGTTCTCTGGCTGCCCGGCACAGACCATGCCGGCATCGCGACGCAGACGGTTGTGGAGCGCGCGTTGAAAAAATCCCGCGAAATCAAACATCGCGACGACTTGGGCCGTGAAAAATTCCTCGAACGCGTCTGGCAGTGGAAGGAAACGAACGGCGGCATCATCATCCAGCAATTGAAAAAGCTCGGCGCGTCCTGTGACTGGACGCGCGAACGGTTCACGATGGACCCGGAGTATTCGCGCTGCGTGCAGAAAGTTTTCGTCGAGCTTTACAAAAAGGGGCTCATCTATCGCGGCAAGCGCATGGTGAACTGGTGCCCCGCCTCGCTCACCGCGCTGTCCGACGAAGAAGTGGTCATGAAGGAGCAAAAAGGCTTCCTCTACTATTTCAAAGTCGAAGTCGCCGAAGCGCCGGAAACTTTTTTAACGATTGCCACGACGCGGCCGGAGACGATCCCCGGCGATACGGCCGTGGCCGTGAATCCAAAAGATCCGCGCTACGCAAAATACATCGGCCAACACGTCGTGCGTCCGTTGCCGGCGGAATTGCCGCGCGAGCAGAAGCTCATTCCCATCATCGGCGATGAGCATGTGGATTTTGAATTCGGCACGGGCGTTTTGAAAGTCACGCCCGCGCATGACAAAGCGGACTTTGAAATTGGCGAACGCCACAAGCTCGCGCCGATTGAAGTCATTGATGCGAAGGGTCACATGAATGATGCGGCGGGCGCGGACTTGCGCGGACTCGACCGTTTCAAGGCGCGCAAAGTGGCCGTGGAAAAACTCACAGAACTTGGCGCGCTGGAAAAGGAAGAGCCTTACACCAACAACATCGGGTACAGCGAACGCGCCGACGTGCCGATTGAGCCGCGCTTGAGCGAGCAATGGTTTTTGAAATACCCGAGCGTGGAGAAAGCACGGGAATGTGTCGCGCAGGAGGGGAGCGCGACCGTCCCGGTCGCCGCATCAGGCGTCTCGCCGGATGCTTCTTCGCGCGGGGGGATGCCGCTCGGCGGGACGCCGAACGGTGCGGACGGGACGTCCGCGCTCCCTGGAAAAATGCAATTCCATCCTCAGCGGTGGGCGAAGGTTTATGACCACTGGATGGAAGGGATCAAAGACTGGTGCATCAGCCGCCAGCTTTGGTGGGGACATCGGATTCCGGTGTGGTATCGAAAAGGCAGAATACAGGCCGAAGGTTTGTCCAAGGATTGCTACGTTGGAATTGAGCCACCACCTGACTTGGAAAATTGGGAACAAGACCCCGACGTGCTGGACACCTGGTTCAGTTCCTGGCTCTGGCCCTTCGCCACCATGGGCTGGCCGGAGCAGACCGACACGCTAAAGAAGTTTTATCCGACCACGGACCTCGTCACCGGGCCGGACATTATTTTCTTCTGGGTGGCGCGCATGATTATGGCGGGCTACGAATTCATGGGGGAGATGCCGTTCAAGAATGTCTATTTCACGGGCATCATCCGCGACAAGCAGGGGCGCAAGATGTCCAAGAGCCTGGGCAATTCGCCCGACCCTCTCGATCTCATCGCCAAATATGGCGCGGATGCGCTGCGCTTTGGCGTCATGCGCTCGGCGCCCCTGGGGCAGGATGTGCTGTACGACGAGCAGCAGGTGGAATTGGGCCGCAATTTTTGCAACAAACTCTGGAACGCCTGCCGTTTCCGCCAGATGCAGGCGGGCGACGTGGAAGGCGAGATCCATCCGCTTTTGCTGGCCAGCGACGACAAATGGATTTTGCTCAAGCTCGACCAGGCCATCACCGAGCTGACCGGCGCGATTGACAAGTACAAATTCAACGAATCGGCCCAGATTCTTTACCGCGTTTTCTGGAGCGAGTATTGCGATTGGTACCTGGAAGCCAGCAAGTCCGCCATGTCGGGCGGCGACCCGGCCGTCAAAGCCAACACGCTGGCCGTGATTGACTTCGTGCTGTCAAACATGCTGCGATTGTTCCATCCCTTCATGCCCTTCATCACGGAGGAACTGTGGCGCGGGCTTGGCTATCATGAGGAATTGCCGGAAGGGCAGGGGGGCGGGACGATCCTGTTCGCGCACTGGCCCAAGCCGCTCGGCCAGGATTTTCGCGATCACTACGGACTGGACGACCAGACCTTGAAATTTGTCGAGAGCCGCAACCAGTTGATCACCCAGGGGCGGAACCTCCGCCAATCCGGCAACATCCCGGCCAGTAAAAAGGTCAAATTCGTTTTGACGCCATCGAGAGATATGTCCGCGCACGATCTGGCCGCCATCCAGCAATTGCTCAACGCCGAAGCCTTGGAATTGAACCGCGACTACCAGCCGCCCAAAGGCACTCCCGCCGTCCATTCCGATTTGGGGACGCTCTACCTGCCCCTGGCCGGATTAATTGACGTTGAAGCGGAAAAGGCCCGGCTGACCAAGGAGTTGGCTAAGAATCAAGCCGAAATCGAAAAGGTCGAACAAAAATTGAATAACCCGGCCTTCGCCCGGAAAGTGCCGCCCGCCGTTTTGGAGGAACACAAACAGCGGCTTATTGATTGGCAATCCAAACGCGCCCAACTCCAAAGCGCCTTCGACTCTCTGCGAGGATAACGCCTTTGGCTTCGCAACCCGCGTCATCCTTCCCTCCGATTTTTGCCGCCTTCGTGCTTTTATGGACAAGAGGACCGGTGCTTGTCTTTTTGAGATACAGTGTCCGGTTGGGAAAATCCATAGTGACGAGATGGCGCGCTAAAAATCTCAATCCAATCAGGTCTGCGTGCTCCCCCACTCCGACTTTGATGTCCGTGTATGTTTCGCCGTCCCAAACACATTTTGGAAAACGCACCGGCAAACGCACTGTTCCGACCTCGAGCAACCTGCCAAACGCGATCGCGATTCTTTCCACCAAAAAATTTCTGACTCGTCTCAGGAAAGTCCCGGAATTGTGTCCCTTGATCGCGCCTTTTTCCACTACTCCGTCAGAATTAAACCCGGTATCAATCAATGGGTTGGTGTTTGTTGCTTCGAGAAGGTCGGTGTGATGAATAAAGGGGCGGTTCCCACGAAACGTCAGCCGAAAGGGTTTGCCCAACTCGGCGGCATTCAGATGGTGAGCATCCAGAAAACGCATCTTCCCGGCTTCAAAATCCAGTTGTATGCAATAGTGCCGCAGGCAGTCCATGCCGAGCATCCCTTTTATGGGACGACCTGAAATAAATGACAGTAACTTGAAACCGCCAGTGGCGATGTTACTGCCGGTCATCAGCGGAGTGTTTCCCAAATAGAGCTTGGGGGCCGCATAGATGCCAAATTTATGTTTGGCGCCAAAGTGCGAGCCTATCCCTGTGCCAAGGCGTTTCCCTAATTTTGGCTCCAAGGATTTGTCGATAAAAGTGCCCGACGCTCCGGTGTCCACAAAAAATGGCACCTCCTCGCCGCTCTCCAACCGGAGCCTCACAATCAACCGGTTTCCACGGCCCGCATCTTTGTTCATGGTCACGTCAGCGGGAAGCTGCGAGGGAATCGAGTCCGCGATCGCGCCAGAGCACAACAGCAGCAGGCTCAAAAATGTGCCGAGCGCGCGAGGCTCCCGGAATGTTTTCATGGATTTAATTGGACACAAAAATGAGCGGCTGCTCAAGTCATGATTTTAAGCCGGCGAATCGGCCCGCTGCTTCAGACCACGCCGCTGATGGTTTTGGCTCGCAGCGTTGCACGTCGCTGGAGGCGCGGATGACTTCGCGCATCCCGGCCAGAGACGATAGCTCCCCGCTGGCGCGAACTTGGGTGAGCAAATTGCCCAGCGCGGTGGCTTCCACCGGACCCGTCACCACCGGCCGCTGACAAACATCCGCCGCAAACTGGCTCAAGACCTTGTTCTGCGAACCGCCACCCACAATGTGGATCACTTCGACTTTCTCGCCGGTGAGTTCTTCGAGCGAGGCCAGAACTTCGCCATACTTGAGCGCAAGGCTTTCGTAGCAGCAACGCGCCAGTTCGCCTTCGGTCCTGGGAACGGGTTGTTTGGTCTCGCGGCAGAAATCCTGAATCGCCTTCGGCATGTCGGGCGGATTGAGAAAACGCGGGTTGTTGAGATTGACCAGCGAGCGCAGCGGCGCGGCCTTGGCAGCCATTTGGGCGAGTTGGGCGTAATCGTACTGCGCGCCGCGCGCCTCGAACGCCCGTTTGCACTGCTGAACCAGCCACAGTCCCATGATGTTTTTGAGCAGGCGATACGTGCCGTCCAGGCCGCCTTCGTTGGTCATGTTCAAGTCCAGCGCCCGCCGGGAGAGCGCGGCCTTTGGCACTTCCACGCCCATGTCTGTGTCGCGCTCACCGTTAGCACGAAAGCAAGACACGGTTCAACACGGAATTTTCGCCGCCAGCCGAATTTAAACTGGACGGATGGGGCGGATGGTGTAGTTGTATGTTGCAGCCTGAAATGGCATAAGAAGCAGGAATGATTATGAGCGAGAAAGCGATATTGCAATTGGGTGGGAAGGCGTACGAATTGCCCATCGTCACGGGCACGGAACGCGAAAAGGCGGTGGATATTTCCGCGTTGCGCGACGCGACAGGCTACATCACGCTGGACGACGGCTACGCCAACACCGGCGCCTGCAGCAGCGCCATAACATTTATTGACGGAGAAGAGGGCATCTTGCGGTACCGCGGCATTCCGATTGAGGAACTGGCGGTCAAATCCAGGTTCATCGAAACCGCGTATCTGGTGATTTACGGCAAGCTGCCGGCCCAGGCGCAATTGCAAAAATTTTCCGATCTCCTCAAACGGAATCAAAATCTGCACGAGGACATGAAGTTTCATTTTGAAGGCTTTCCGCCGGCGGCACACCCCATGGCGATCCTTTCGGCGATGATCAACGCCAGCAGTTGTTTTTATCCCGGCTTGATGGGACAGCCCGGCCGGGAGGAATTCGACGAGCAGGCGGCGCGGCTCATTTCGCAAGTGCGGACCATCGCGGCCTTTTCGTACCGGAAATCCCGCGGGCTGCCGTACATTTACCCCAAACCGGATTACGATTACACCTCCAACTTTCTGCACATGCTCTTCTCCGATCCGTATGAAGATTACCCACTGAAGCCGGAAGTGGTGAAGGCGCTGGACCTGATCTTTCTCCTCCATGCCGATCACGAGCAGAATTGCTCGACTTCGACCGTGCGCATGGTGGCGTCGAGCGAGGCGAATATGTTCGCCAGCGCGGCGGCGGGGGTGTGCGCGCTGTGGGGTCCGTTGCACGGCGGCGCCAACCAGGCGGTCATCACCATGTTGCAGGAAATACACGATGCCGGAGACGACGGGCGCCAGTTTATCGAGGCGGCCAAGGACAAGCACAGCGGGAAACGGTTGATGGGGTTTGGCCACCGCGTTTACAAGCATTACGATCCGCGCGCCAAGATCATCAAGGAGGCCTGCGACAAGCTGCTCCACACGCTGCACCGGGAAGACCCGCTGCTGGACATCGCCAAGAAACTGGAACAAGCCGCCCTGCACGATTCCTATTTCGTCGAGCGCAAGCTCTACCCCAACGTGGATTTTTACAGCGGCCTCATCATGCGGGCCATTGGGATTCCGACGGAGATGTTTACGGTGATGTTTGCCATTGGGCGCATGCCGGGATGGATTGCGAATTTCAAGGAGATACTGGACGAACCGCGCAAGCGCATTTCCCGTCCGCGGCAGATTTACACCGGGCCGACCAACGGCCATTATGTTCCCATCGAGGCGCGGCAGTGAACAACGCCTGAAATTTGCCCCAAAAACCGCAACCCGCATCCAAAAGCGATATACGAATGCCCGCAGAGCCGGCACTGACCATTGGCAAGCAAAGAATTGAGCCATCTGCCGGCTGACCGTGGGGACAGGGCGAAGCATCCGCCGGCTGCCACATTGTCCTGGTATCAGGACAACGTTAAGCGCGTTGAACCTGCGCCGCCGGGCAAACAACGGCGCCGCCATCTGAAAGATGATCCCTATTTGGCCTGTGCGTTGGGATCTGGAGCGAAGATCATTGTGACGCGGGATGGCGACTTGCTGGCGCTGGGAAAGCCCTCTGGAATCCAAATCATTACGCCGCGCGAGTTGCTGGTTCGATTATCAAGGCCGCCTTGAAGGCCGGCTTATCGTCCAAATCTGTTCTTGGCGAAGGTCCGTGACTGGTGTAAGTTTTCTGGCAGAAATAGAGTGCATTATGAGCGTCACCATAGAATTGGATTTGCCTGAAGGACTCATCCGTCAAGCGCGCCAAATGGGTTTGCTGGAGAACCGTCGGGTGGCGGAATTGCTGGCCGACGAAGTGCGCCGCAGGAATGCCGGGCAGGAATTGAAGAAGGTGCTGGACGATATTCGTTCCGCGCCGGGCGAACCGTTAACCATGGACGAGATTGGCGCCGAAATAAAGGCCGCCCGGGCCGAGCGGCGCGCGCGTGAAGCTCGTCGTTGATATAAATGTGCTCGTGTCGGGTTGCACACCGCACGTTGAGCATGATTCGATTTGGGAACGGCCAAAAAATGAATTTTAGGCCATGACACCAACCCCGCCCCGGGCAGGTGACGAATCCGCTTGAAGCCAGGTGCAATATCTGTTCGACGCAAAAGTTGAAGCGCGAGCCAAACGCTGTCTGCAAAAATGCCGCCAAATTGCTCGAAGCGGGGCGCGCACATGCGCTGCAAGCCAAGCCCATAAATCTTGCAGGAAATCGGACAGCTTGACCTTGGCCACGCTTAACACATGCGTTTCGAGGGAGCGGCGAATCAGCTTGCCATTGACCCGGACTCTGCCAAAATAAGTACTGCTGAGTTCGTTAGATAATTTAGCCAGTTTAGCTCAGTGGTAGAGCAACGGTTTTGTAAACCGTCGGTCGCCGGTTCAAATCCGGCAACTGGCTCCATTGGTCAGGCCTTGTATTGTTCGTCGCTGACCTTTTCCATCCAGTCGACGACCTTGCCGTCGAGCGCCTCCGCGATGGCGATATGGGTCATCGCCGTGGTTGCCGTCGCACCATGCCAATGCTTCTCGCCTGGCGGAATCCAGACCATGTCACCCGGACGGATTTCCTCAATGGGGCCACCGCAGCGCTGCACCCTGCCACAACCGGCTGTAACGATCAGAGTCTGCCCCAGTGGATGCGTGTGCCAAGCGGTGCGAGCGCCAGGCTCAAACGTGACAATCGCGCCGCTGATACGCGCCGGATCGGTTCCCTTAAATGGTGAGTCGATGCGCACGGTACCGGTGAAATAGTCCGCCGGTCCTTTGTTGGAAGGCTGTGAACCACTTCGTTTGATTTCCATATTTAATTTCCTTTGCTTGATGGCAGCATTTGTTTGTCCCGGTCAGCGACCAGTCATTTGCTCCAGTTTTTCAGGATACCGGGCGCCATGCACCGTAATCTTTGAAGCCGCGCTTTCGATCTCACGGAGGTCATCCGGCGTAAGTTCGACTGCAATCGCTCCGATATTCTCATCCAGACGACTCAGCTTCGTCGTGCCGGGAATCGGAACAATCCACGGCTTCTGCGCCAGCAACCACGCGAGCGCGATCTGGGCTGGCGTCGCTTTTTTCCGTCTTCCGATAGTGCCAAGCAGATCAATCAATGCTTGGTTCGCCTTGAGCGCCTCCGGAGTAAAGCGCGGGAGCGTGCTGCGGAAATCGGAACTGTCAAACTTCGCATTTTCGTCAATTTTGCCCGTGAGAAAACCCTTGCCCAGCGGGCTGTAGGGAACGAAGCCGATGCCAAGTTCTTCGAGGGTCGGAATCACTTCCTTTTCCGGGGTTCTCGTCCACAGCGAGTATTCGCTCTGGAGGGCCGTGAGCGGCTGAACGGCATGTGCGCGACGGATTGTTTTTACGCCTGCTTCAGACAGGCCGAAGTGCTTGACCTTTCCTTGCTGAATCAGCTCCTTCGCCGCGCCGGCGACGTCTTCGATCGGCACGTTCGGGTCAACCCGGTGTTGATAGAGCAAGTCGATTGTCTCGACCTTGAGCCGCTTGAGCGAGCCTTCGACGGCCTGCTTGATGTGCTCTGGCCGACTGTTCAGGCCCGCCGCACCGGGCCGCGTATCGCTGCCACTGAGGTCGAACCCGAATTTGGTGGCGATCACCACCGGCTTGCGGAACGGAGCGAGGGCTTCGCCGACAAGTTCCTCGTTTGTGAACGGGCCGTAAACCTCGGCGGTATCAAAAAATGTGATGCCACGTTCGACGGCTGCGCGAAGAAGAGCGGTCATCTCCTTTTTATCTTTGGGCGGACCGTAGGAAAAACTCATCCCCATGCAGCCCAGCCCGAGCGCTGAGACTTCCAGATTACTTTTTCCAAGTTTACGCTTTTGCATATTTGAACTCCTTTGCTTTGTTTTTTCTTCGTTAAGTGTCACGCTGGTTCAAGGGCTTCAGCAGATGTTGTCTCAGGTATTGGCATGAAACTTTCGTAAAATCAAGGCGTCTCAATACCATAAAATCCCGATGGTGACAACCCAACCACTGTCAGTGAAACTGTCAGTGAAAATAGTGAAAGAGTAGTGAAAAACAGTGGGGGTTAATGGATTCACGCTTTCCGATTCCCGCCGGAGAACAATCCGGTTTGCAATCACCCTAATTTGCCCGCCTTCAGGCAAAAATGGTGGATTGAAGGGCGCGACCGGGAGGAGTAAAGTAAACTAAAATGCCGGCGGGGCCTGTCTGCAGAGACAGAGACGCCGGTAGAAATGCATTTATATGAAAATATTTGGCGAAAACCGCGTCCGTTTTCATCCCCCCCGTTCAAGGAATGTCATGCGCTGCCCGGCGTTGCGGATGGCCGGGGCGCTTTTGATGTGGGCTGCGCTTATCCTTCCGGCGGATGCGGACACAAACCGGGTCGGTGTAGTCACCGCCAGTTTCAGCATGACGTCCAGCGGCTCGGGCAATTGGCACTGGGACCACATTGCCAACCCTGACGGCACCTACAGTGGATTCGACGGGAATGATTCGCTCCAGCTTTCAATCAGCGGCCAGGTCTCATACGAAGTGTTGATGCCCGCTGGAGGGAATCTTTTCACCGGCAATCTGCTCAGCTCCACCGGGCAAGAGTCGGCTTCGGGAACTTATCAAAACACCGACTGGGGCGAGGATGCAAGTCCTCCTGAATCGGAGAGTTACATTCCTGATCCAAGTTTCGTTCCCACTGACATGTGTTCGATCGTGGCATCGAACAATCCTTCGACGCAGCAAAGTGGCACGGGCTTGTTCATCGGAACCTGTGGGGCGGTTTCTTATGGCTTCATTGACGGGGGAGTGTTCTACTCCGACACAGACAGTTTTCCGCCAGACTTTCCGTGGCCGCCGTCTTCCTTGCTCTGGCAAGACGGCCAGGCTTGCACCATGCGCGGTGAGTGGGAGGTTTATCAGTTCCTGTTTATGCTCAACCCGGCCGCCGGAACGCCTTGGACCCAGACACTGACGACAAATGTCACGGTGAGTTTCTCCGAGTCCGACCCTTACGGTCTTGGCGACGGCGACTCGGGCAGCGCCACGGCTTCCATGACCGTGACATTAAAATACGTCGCCGACCAGCCGACGCTCGAATATACCGCGACACCGACCAGCGGCGCGGTGCCACTGACTGTGAAATTTGTTGTTCCAAACAACGACTCCACAGGTGTCACCGTCGAGAACCGCCTCATCGATTACGGCGACGGAACCACCGAACAGGAGGCATGGGGGGGTATTTTTCTGCACGAGTATACGTATCCCGGCGATTACGCGATTAGTCTTGTCTGCTCGAATTCGCATGACCAGTTAATTGAGGTCACCGGCCCAACCACGATTCACGTCGTGCAGCCGACAATCGAATTCACTGCCAGCCCGACCAACGGCGCCGCGCCATTGACGGTTCTGTTCACCTGTCCAGACACCGACAGTGGCGGCGCTCAGGTGAAAGAGTGGGATTGGGATTTCGGCGACGGCACGGCCAGCGATGAGCAGAATCCTTCCCACACATACACGAACGCCAACGACTTCGAGGTCAGTCTGAGCGTCGTCAACAACAATAACTATACGATTGACGCCACCGGCCCGACAACGATTTCGGTGGAGTCGCCGACGGTTCAATTCACCGCCAGCCCGCTCGAAGGCGTGGTGCCAATGACCGTCCAATTCGTTTGTCCCGCCTTCGACAGCTCTGGGATCGCGATCTCCGAATATGCGTGGACGTTCGGGGATGGCGGAAAGGGCAGCAATCAGAATCCATTGTATATTTACACCAGGCCCGGCATATACGATCCCGACTTGGACGCGACCAACGCCTACGGCGACGACGTGGATAGCTCCGGACCGCCCATCACGGTGGCGAGGTATCTGGGATTGGTTTTAAACGGGGATTTTGAGACGGGCGATTTCTTCGGATGGACCAATGGCGGGATGATGAATGAGAGCGCGGTCAACACGCTCAACGCCAACTCCGGCATATACGGGGCGCAATTGGAGGGAATGTTCGGCATGCTCAGCACCCTGTCGCAAACGCTGGCCACAACACCGGGCACGGTGTACCTGCTTTCATTCTGGCTGAACAACCCTCCCGGGAACAGCGCCAATCAATTCCTTGTTTCATGGGGTGGCAATACCGTCTGGGGCGTGACGAACCTGGCCGTCACCGGGTGGACCAACATCCAGCTTGTGGTCACTGCCGCCACAACCAACACCGTGCTGCAATTTGGATTCGAACCGCTGAGTTTCTTCGGTCTCGACGACGTGGATGTGGAAAGCGCCTTTGTCCAAGTCACCGCCAGCGTGACTGCCGGGGTGGCGCCGTTGCAGGTCTCGTTCACTTCGCCGGCAAAGGACAACAATAACAAGAGCATCGTCGCATGGGAGTGGGACTTTGGGGATGGAACAGGGAGCGCGGCGCAAAATCCCTCGCACACTTATCTGACGGGCGGCAGGTACGTCCCGCGTTTGATGGCCACCAACAGCGCCGGCGGCACCGTCTTGGGCGAAGGGCCGGCGATAACGGTGACAACACCGACCGTGCAATTTTCCGCCAGTGCCAGCGTCGGTGTGGCGCCGCTCACAGTTTACTTTACTTGTCCGGGAACGGACAGCAGCGGCAATTCCATCAACGGCTGGAACTGGAATTTCGGCGACGGGGCCACGGGTGCCACACAAAATCCTGCGCATACCTATACGGGCATTGGACAATTTTTCCCGGCGCTGACGGTCACCAATAATGAGGGTGTGGTCATGGCTGCCTCCGGCCCGGCCATCACGGTCCTGAAGTCCACCGGGCTGGTGTTTAACGGCGGTTTTGAAACGGGCGATTTCAAGGGATGGACCGGCAGCGGGAATTTCGACTGCTTTGTCAGCACTTATTTCGTTCACTCCGGCCACTGGAGCGCAGAGTTGGTCGCCAGTGGCTCGCTGGGCTATCTTTCTCAAACGCTGGCCACGACCGCCGGAGCGAGCTATGTGCTCTCCTTGTGGCTGGACAGCCCGGACGGCGAGACGCCGAATGAGTTTTCCGTTTCCTGGAATGGAACGACACTTTTCGACCAGACAAACCTTCCGGCCCTCGGCTGGACCAACCTGCAGTTTGCGGTCTCGGCCACGGCCGCGAGCACACTTTTGCAATTTGGGTTTCGTGACGATAACAGTTATCTGGCCCTCGACGACATCAGCGTCATCTTGCCCACGGTGCAATTCACCGCTGCTCCAACCAACGGCCAACCGCCGCTGACGGTGTATTTTGTCTGCCCCCCGCTGGACAGCGGCAGCAACGCCATCACCAGTTGGAGCTGGGATTTTGGCGACGGTTTCACGAGCTCGGCGCAAAACCCGGTTCACACCTACGCCAACGGCGGAAATTTCATGCCGGCATGCATGGTCACCAATAGTGCCGGCCTGGGGATTGCCGCCACCGGTCCGGCGATTTTCGTGAAAGCGCCGCCGACTGTTCAATTCAGCGCCAGCCCGCTCGAAGGCGCGGTGCCGCTGCCCGTGCAGTTCAGTTGCCCGGCGTTGGACAGCGGCAGCAACGCCATCACCAGTTGGAGCTGGGATTTTGGCGACGGTTTCACGAGCTCGGCGCAAAACCCGTTGCATACCTACGCAAATCCCGGAAAGTATTCGCCCGGCCTTGTGGCGACAAATTCCAACAATGCAATGGTTGGCGGCTCCGGCGCAACGATCACAGTCGCGTCCCGATCCGGGCTGGTGACCAACGGCGATTTTGAAACAGGGGACTTCTTTGGCTGGACCCTGGGAGGATTGATGAATTACAGCGGCGTGACCAGCTATGCCCCATTGGTTCACTCGGGTGCTTACGGCGCCGCACTGTTCGGCTCCTATGGGCCGCCGGGGGATTCGAATTACATTTCGCAATCGCTGAACACCGCGCCTGGCACGACCTGCCTGCTCTCCTTTTGGCTTGACAGCCCAAACAGTTACGAGCCTGGCGAGTTTTCCGTATTGTGGGGTGGAACGACGGTGTTCGACCAAATGATCGGAGCAATCACATGGACAAATGTTCAACTCAACCTTGCCGCAACCACCCCCGGCACCGTCCTGCAATTCGTATTCACCAGCGTGAGTGCCTTCGGCCTTGACGATGTCTCCGTCGTGGCGGAGGCGCCGTCGCAACCCGGCATTACGAGCATTGCCTTTTCACCGACCGTTTCGGGTGTGAACCTGATTCTGACTGGAACCAACGGGCAATCGGGCGCGACTTGTTGCGTTCTGATGACCACCAATCTCGCCAAGCCTTTGAGCCAATGGACGCCTGTCGCGACCAACGTGCTGGCCACCGGAGGAAATTTCACCCTCACCGTCACGAACGCCATTGACCCCGGGGCGCCGCAACGCTTCTACATTCTGCATGTCCGGTAAAAGAGTTAATGCGGAGTCAGGGTTTTTCCTCTTCGACGATGTTCCGAATCCAGATGTTGCGGAATCGCACGGGGTCGCCGTGGTCTTGCAAGGCAAGAGGGCCGCGGGCCGGTGTTTCCTTTTTGTAATTGGCCAGAATCCTCCAGCCTGTCGGACCAAGAAACGCTTGCTTGTGATGCAGCAGAACCCCGTTTTGCATGACAGTGGCGCTGGCCGGCCTGATTAACTTATGGTCCGCTCCAAAACGCGCGGCTTCGAAAATGATGTCGTAGGTTTGCCATGCGCCGGGCTTCTTGCAGGCGTTGACCAACGGGGGTGACTGGCCGTAAAGCCCGCCGCACAGGCCGTCGGCATAGGTGGGATTGTCGTAATTATCCAGAATCTGCACCTCGTAAATGCCCTGGAAAAATACTCCACTGTTGCCGCGTTCCTGGCTGTGGCCGGCCACTTTGTCGGGTTCGGCCCATTCCAGATGCAATTGGCAGTCGCCGAATCTTTCTTTGGTGTGAATATAGCCGCTGTGCGGCGCCACTTCCATGTAACCATCCCGGACCTTCCATTCCGGTTTGCCCTTGTCGCCCATCCAGTGGGATAGATCATGGCCGTCGAATAACACAATGGCATCCGACGGAGGCGGAGCGGCGTCGCTGAAGGTGGCGCCCGGCATGACCACCGGCGGCGCCGGACGGGCCGGATCATGCACATGCCACTTGCCCGAAGGGAGCATCGGCGTATCGGTATAGCCGTCGGGTTTGTCGGCCGCCAAAGCTTGAGGAACGCACCCGGCAAGACTTGTGACGGCCAAGACTGTTATGCTGGCCAATTTTTTTCTCATGAGCGCAATCTTTCAGCCTTTGCAGGAAAAGGCAATGCTGGAAATGTTTCAGTGCGGCGCGGGCCGGGCTTGGACGATGCGCAAAAAGTCGTCGTAAGCGCGACGAATGCCCGTTTCCAAATCGATCCCCGGCTTCCAGCCAAGGGCAAAAATTCGCGTGCTGTCCATCAGCTTGCGCGGGGTGCCGTCCGGTTTGCTGGTGTCCCAGACAATTTCCCCGGCAAAGCCCACGATGCGCCGCACCTGTTCGGCCAAGGCCTTGATCGCAAGGTCGGAGCCTGAGCCAACGTTGATAATTTGTTCATCGCTGTAATGGCGCATCAGAAAAACGCAGGCCGCGGCCAAATCATCCGCATGGAGGAATTCCCGCAACGGGGCGCCGCTGCCCCAACAAGTGACGGTTTTCGCGCCGGCGATTTTGCCCTCGTGGAATTTGCGAATGAGCGCCGGCAGGACGTGCGAGCTTTGCAGATCGTAGTTGTCGTTCGGCCCGTAGAGGTTGGTCGGCATGGCGGAGATGAAATCGCAGCCGTATTGGCGCCGGCAAGCCTGGCACAGTTTAATCCCGGCGATTTTCGCCACGGCGTACCATTGATTGGTCGGTTCCAGCGGCCCGCTCAGCAGCGACTCCTCTTTGATCGGTTGCGGGGCCATTTTGGGATAAACGCAGGAACTGCCCAGGAACAATAATTTTTTCACTCCCGCCAGCCTGGCCTGGTGAATCAGGTTGTTTTGAATCTGGAGATTTTCAAAAAGGAAACTCGCGGGGAAAGTGTCATTGGCCAAAATCCCGCCCACCCGGGCCGCGGCGACGAAGACATATTCGGGCCGTTCCGCGGCGAAGAACTTCGCCACGGCGGCCGCGTCGAGCAAGTCCAGTTCAGCGCGGGTTTTGCCGATGAGGCCGGCAAAGCCCTGGCGGCACAGTTCGCGCCAAATGGCGCTGCCAGCCATGCCGCGGTGGCCGGCGACATAAATGCGCGCGTCCGATTTCATTCCGGGACAGGGTGAAATCAGCTTTGCAAAAAGCCTAGCTAAAAAACCGCCCTTCTTTGTATGCTGGGGCCGCAGTGAATGCCGTGGTTGAGATCAATGAGTTGCGGGTGGAGTTTCCCGGCCGCGAATGGCGGGAACGCCCCAAGCTGGCGGTGGAGGGCTTGAACTTGCAAGTGCGCTCCGGCGAGGTTTTCGGTTTTCTCGGCCCCAATGGCGCCGGCAAAACCACCACCATGAACGTGCTCCTGGGATTCGTCAATGCCACCAGCGGCTCCGCCTCCATTTTCGGAGTGGACGTGCGGCAGCCCATCGCCCGGCAACGCATCGGCTATCTTCCGGAGATGACTTATTATTATAAATTTCTCAACACGGAGGAACTGCTGCGCTTTTACGCGCGCATCTTCCGCATCCCGCGCGCCGAACGGGAAAGGCGCCTCGAGGCGGTCCTCAAACTGGTGGATCTGGAGGCGGCCCGCAAACGCCTGATCAAGACTTATTCCAAAGGCATGCAGCAGCGCGTCGGCCTGGCCCAGGCGCTGATCAATGATCCTGATTTGCTCATCCTGGACGAACCGACCAGCGGGCTGGACCCGCTGGGCCGGATGAAAGTGCGCGAGATCATCCAGCGCCTCAAAGAACAGGGCAAAACCGTTTTCTTCTCCTCCCACGAACTGGGCGAAGTCGAAACAATCTGTGATCGTGTCGCCATCCTTCATGAGGGCCGGCTGCGGGTGGAGGGGCGCGTGGACGATTTGGTCCGGCAATACCAATGCAACCTGGAACATGTCTTCCTCAAAATCATCGGCTATCAACCCTCGTCCTGACATGAACAACGTATTGGCGCTGGCTGGCGTCGTCATCAAGGAATTATACCGGCGGAAGGATTTTTACGTCCTGTTCATTCTGACGGCGCTAATCACGATGGTTCTCGGCTCGGTCAAGTTTTTCAACGACGACCGCATCGTGCGCTATCTCAAAGACGCTTGTTTGCTGCTTATCTGGATTTCCTCGCTGGTCATCGCCGTGACCACAACCGCCCGGCAGCTTCCGGCCGAGCGGGAAAGCCGCACCATATTCCCGTTGCTGGCCAAGCCGGTCAGTCGCGCCCAATTGATCGCGGGAAAATTTTTGGGCTGCTGGCTGGCCTGCGGCTTGGCGTTGATCGTCTTTTATTTCTTTTTCGGCGTCATCACCGCCTCCCGGGAACATGCCTGGCCGCTGGGCGTTTATTTCCAGGCGCTGTGGCTGCATTGGATTTGTCTGGGCATCGTGGTCGCCCTGGTTTTGCTCGGCTCGGTGGTCTTCACCGCGCCGTCCTCCAACGCGACCATCTGTTTCATTATTGTGGTCGGGATCATGTTTTGCGGGGGGCATCTCAACGGCGTGGCCGTTCACATGGGCGGCCTCAGTGGCAATATCCTCTATGCCGTCTATTACTCCATTCCGCATCTGGAGTGGTACGACGTGCGTGATTTCGTCATCCACGACTGGGGAGTCATCTCCTGGGCGGCCTGGGCCGGGGCAACCCTCTATGGCCTTCTTTATTGCGCGTTCCTCCTGGGGGCGGCCTGGCTGGTCTTCCGCAGAAAAACACTGACCGTATGATGCGGCTTGCCTTGTTATTGGTCTTTGTCTGCTGTTTCACGCTGGCCACGCAATTGGCGCCGGTCTTTGCATCGTTGCAGGCCAAAGGCGGACGCTCCGGCAGTCCGCTGCTGGTATTGCTGGGCGACAGCCGCCGGTTGTTTGCCAATCAATTCTTTGTCATGGCGGATGTTTATTTTCACAGCGGTTATTACCCGACCATTTTTGACGCGCGAAAAAAGGAAGGCCCCTCCCATCTCGACGTCGCCGAGCAGGAGGAAGGGGACACGGCTAAGTCCGGAAGAAAGGTGCTTGAAGACGATGAGAAATTCATGGGAACACCGAGAGATTGGATCGAGCGTTTTGGCCGGAATTTTTTCCCCTCCGTCCATACGCATTTGCAAGGCGAGTCGGCCCGCGAAATTATGCCCTGGCTTAAACTCTCGGCGGAAATGGACCCGCACCGCATCAACACCTACGTGACCACATCCTATTGGTTGCGCACCCGCCTGGACAAGGCCGGCGAAGCTGAACAATTCCTGCGCCAGGGTCTCCGCGCCAATCCGGACAGTCATGAAATATTATTGGAGCTGGGCCGCGTCTGTTTTTACAACAAGAACAACCCGCAGGTGGCGCGAAGTCTTTGGGAACTGGCCCTGCAAAAGTGGCGTCAACAGGACCAGGCCGGGGAAAATCCGGATCCCCATGTTCGGCAAGAAATCCTGGGGGAACTGGTGCGGGACGACCAGCAGTCCGGAAACCTCAAACAGTTGCTGGCCGATTTGCAGGAATTGGAAAAAGCAACGCCGATGAAGGGGACCCTCGACAAAGAAATTCAGGACGTTAAAGCCAGGCTGGCGCATTAGAGAATGAATGCAACGACGGCGCCATTTGAAATCAGCGACGCGATCAACGCCCGTATCCTGGCCATTTCCGAAGACGACCTTCAGGGCTTTCAGCGCGATCCGTGGGGGGAAATCGCCCGCCGCAGCGGCGTGGCCCTCCCGGTGGTCATCGAGCGGGTTCGCGCCATGCTTGAAGCCGGCACCATCCGGCGCGTCCGCCAAACATTGCTGGCCACCAATCTGGCGCAAGGCGCGCTCGCGGCCTGGCAGGTGCCGGAGGAAAAGCTCGACGCCGCCTTCGACTACATGTTCCAGCAAGACCCGTTTTCCGGGCACGTCGTGCTGCGTTCGACGGACACGGCCATGGCGGGTTCCAATTACAAACTGTGGACCACGCTGAAAGTCCCGCAGGGTTTCTCAATGCAAAAACACTGCCAGTTCCTGGCCCGGAAAACCGGCGCGGAACATTTTCGATTGATGCCCGCCAAACGCTTGTTCGCCCTCGGTGTCGGCCATATTCGCCGGCGCGGCCTGGCCTCGGGCGCGAAGGCGGACGTGCCGGCTGAAGTCACGGACGTCGCCGTCGCGCAACTGAATGATTTGGAATGGCGGATACTGACCGCGCTCAAGCAGGAATTCGCCCCCCGGGACATTCAGCGGGATATGTGGCGCAGGCGGGCGGAGGAGGCCGGAGTTTCCCTGGAAACCTTTTATGAAGTCGCCGGGGATTTGAGTCGGCGGAAGATCCTCGGCCGTTTTTCCACGTTCCTGGAGCATGTCAAACCGCTCAAAGACGGCGACAGAGTCACGCGCTTCAATGCGCTGTTCCATTGGGCCGTGCCGCCGGGGCGCGAGATCGAAGCGGGCAGGGAGGTGGGGCGGCATTACATTATGACGCACGCCTACTGGCGCGAAGGCGGCCCGGAATTTCACAACGTCAACATCATGGGTGTGGCCCACGGCATGGAAAAGCCGGTCCTGCTGGCGCACAAAGCGGCCATTGACGCCCATTTGGCCCAATGCGGCATACCCGTCAGCTACACCAACGTATTTTGGGGCGGGCGCAGTGAAATCAAGCCGTCGGAAATTGCGCCGGCGGCCTACCGCCAATGGTGCGCCAGCGCCGGCTTTGATCTGACTGGCCGCTCCTAATCCTAATCGTAATCTTAATCTTAATCTCTTGGCTTTTCATGGTCGAAACAGCGATTATTTTTGGATGAAGATTAGGAGCAAGATCAAGATTAGGAGCAGGAAACCGCCACCCAAGATTAAATTCGACAAAGAGACCGGACTGCCTCATTTCGTCGTCCCAAAAGATGCGCCTCCCATCACCGATGAATGGGTTAAACAGCAATTGTCCGATTTCCCATAACCAAGCTCCTGGAAAACATGATCATCTCCATCGATAATCTTAACGCAGGGATCAACTGGTGGCGCAGTCGCAGTAAGAGTAAATTCCCTTTGGACTTCCATAATGCCGACTATGACAAGATTTACAAAGCCCGAGACAGGATTTACGAAGACCGAGCCGAAGGAGACAAGGACCCTTGGGACCTTTGGTGGGAGGCGACCGTGGATCGTTTGGGCCAATGGAAGGCATATCGTGGACCAATTCCCCCGAATAAGAAGAGCGAAATCAGCAAAGCAGGCACTGAACGTCTCCCCAAGATTGCGGCCCAATACGCGAAGCTTGCGGCGAGTCCGGACACGGAGCCCTGCATTGAGACCATGTGCTGGCAGGACATAGGCAATCTCTATGCCCTCGTGTCGGAGATCAAACCAAAGTCTCCCGTCTTCGCCAGCAAAACGTGTCACTTCCTCTTTCCTAAGCTGTTCATTGTCATGGACAACACGGCAACCACTGTCTCCGACTACGAGCTTTACTGGCGCGGGATGCAAGATGAATGGTATAGACTTGAGGACAAGGAGAAGGCTGAGGCAAGGAATCTCCTCACAAACACGATCATATCATCCGGCAAACCTCTCCATCCAAAGTATCCTCTCGTAACGAAGATTTTGGAACTGTGCCACATCGGTCACAAACCACGGTAAGGCCCAACAATACCGGCCAGCGGACATGAAGCAGTCACTTTTCAAAATCCACGTCGCTCCACAGCACATGTCTGGCCTCGACCGGAAAAAACAAAAAGCAGCCGGTTTCCGCCAATATTAATTAATGTAACCTTTTCCTTTGACATCCGTCTGACAGTCCTGTAGTTTGATTATGACTGGATGCGTCCAGGAGAAGAACAGGAAAAGTATGCAGGAAGAAGTGAAGAGCGGGATGCCAAGGGCCGCCATATCAAATGCAAAATTGGCCGCGAAAAAGCACAAAAGGCACAAGAACAGAAATCCTCTTTTGCGACTTTTGCGATTTTTCGCGGCTATTCAGTTTGGCAGAAGGGCAGGGGCTTCGCGGCGGGACAAAATGACACAAAACAGGCTCCAGTTTGGGCCGCGCGGGCTTGCCGCGCCGAAGCCGTTTCGGCGAAGGCGGGTCAAGGTCAGTCAAACCGAATCAAACCGATTCCTCGTGGTCACAAGACCAAGCGAGTTTATGCAACCACCTTGAAATGAGAGCTTTACAAAATAAACGATAGTCAAACCAGTAATAAACTTAGTTAACCGCGTCAAAGGGCCAAAATGTCACTTTTCACCAACTGCAAGCACGGTCTGAAAGTGCGGGGGCTGTTCTTCGCGGGCGACTATGCTGACTTCAATTTTCTTGAAGCCGGCCGTTTCCAGCCAGGTTTGCAAATCGCTTTCGGCAAAGCCCAGCCAGCGGTCCCCATACAATTCGCGGGCCTGCTCAAAATTATGCCGCAACAAATCCAAAATCAGAATCTGCCCGCCCGGACGCAGGATCTTATGGGCGCTGGCAATGCCCCGTTGCGGATCGGCGGCGTGATGCAGGGCCTGGCTCAGGATCACCAGATCAACGCTGGCCGGTTCAATGGGGGGCGCAGCCAGGTCGCCCAGGCGAAACTCCATGTTCTTGATCTTGTTCTTGCGCGCCTTGTTCGCGCCGAAGGCCACCATCTTTTCGGAATTGTCCACGGCAATCACCTTTTTGGCGCGGCGCGCCAGCAACTCGCTCAGCAACCCTTCGCCAGCGCCAAGATCAGCGACCACCAATGGAGGCAACACACGCAAAAGCAGTTGGCCAAAGGCCTGCCAGGAGCGGCCCGGCCCGTAACTGCGGTCAAAACGGCCGGCCACCTGGTTAAAGTAAAGTTGGGCCTCCTGGGTGCGCCGAAGCAGGATGCGTTTCAGGTTGCACTGGTCCGGGGCGTTCTCTGGCAGTTCCCTCGCTCCGCGCACGGCCAGTTGGATAAACTCCGCCGTCTTGGGATCGGCGCCGGCCGCAATCTTGTAAAACGTGCGTTTCCCCTCGCGCCGGGATTCCAGCAGGCCCGCTTCCTGGAGCAGTCCCAGGTGGGTCGAAATGCGCGATTGCCCCATGCGGGTGATGTCCTGCAATTCATGGACCGACAGCTCGTTTTTCTCCAAAAGAGCAACGATGCGCAGCCGCGTCGGGTCGGACAAGGCCCGCAATGATTTTAAAACAGCCGACATGCAAATAAAGGTTGACGCATATTCCCCCTTAATATATCTTCCCATCAAGATACGTCAATATGTATTTGTGCCAGTAATCGAACATGAACAAGAATTTCATCTTTTCGTCCGAGTCGGTCGGTGAAGGCCATCCCGACAAAGTGTGCGACACCATTTCCGATGCGGTGCTGGATGCGCATCTGGAACAGGACCCGCGCAGCCGGGTGGCCTGCGAGACTTACGCCAAGAGCAACATGGTCGTGGTCGGCGGTGAAATCACCACCCGGGCCAAGGTGCATATCAACGAGGTCGTCCGCAAGGCGATTGCGGAAATCGGCTATGTGAATGACGACGATGTCTTCCACGCCGGGAAAGTGTTCATCACCAATTTGGTGACCCGGCAAAGTCCGGACATCGCGCAGGGCGTCGATGCCCGCGCGGCGGAGGGCAAGGAGACGGCGGAGCAGGGGGCGGGGGACCAGGGACTGATGTTTGGGTTTGCCTGCGATGAAACGCCGGAATTGATGCCGGCGCCCATCATGTTTGCCCACCGGCTGGGACGCGAGTTGACCCGGGTGCGCAAGGCGGGCAAAGTGGCCTGGCTCCGGCCCGATTCCAAAACCCAGGTGTCCGTCCAATATGAAAACGGCAAACCGGTGCGCATCGTCGCCGTCGTTGTCTCCACCCAGCACTCCGCCGGCGTCAAGCACAAGGAAATCAAGGATTTCATCATTAAGGAGATCGTGTTCAAGGTGGTCCCGGCCTCGATGCTGGACAGAAGGACGCAATTCCTGATCAACCCGACGGGGCGGTTCGTGGTGGGGGGGCCGCAGGGGGACACGGGGCTGACCGGGCGGAAGATTATAGTTGACACATACGGCGGCATGGGGCGCCACGGCGGCGGCGCCTTCAGCGGCAAAGACCCCTCCAAAGTGGACCGGAGCGCGGCTTACCTGGGCCGTTACGTGGCCAAAAACATCGTCGCGGCGGGACTGGCCACGCGGGCGGAGATTCAATTTGCCTACGCCATCGGTCATCCCGACCCGGTTTCAATCTGCGTGGACACCTTCGGCACGGGCGAAGTGGGCGACGAAAAGATCGAGCAGGCCGTGCGCGAAGTGTTCAATTTCAAACCGGCCGCCATCATCAAACAGCTCAATTTGCTCCGGCCCATTTACTCCAAAACCACCAATTACGGGCATTTTGGCAAAATCGACGACCTGAACAGCATCACTTGGGAGAAAACGGACAAAGCCGCGGCGCTGCGCAAGGCGGCGCGGTGAGACAATACTAAATAATCAACGACATATTTCTTATGCCCATCAAACTTTCAGCGTCCCGCGGAACCAAGCCGGCCAAAACCGCGCTCTCCAAAAATGGCGGCCCGTCCCGCGACTTTAAGGTCAGGGACATCAGCCTGGCCGAATACGGCCGCAAAGCCATCGACATTGCCGAGCACGAAATGCCCGGTCTCATGGCCATCCGCCGCAAATACGCCCCAGCCAGGCCGCTGCAAGGGGTGCGCATCACCGGATCGTTGCACATGACCGTGGAAACGGCTGTGCTCATCGAGAGCCTGGCGGCCCTGGGCGCGTCGGTGCGCTGGGCCAGTTGCAATATTTTTTCGACCCAGGACCACGCGGCGGCGGCGATGGCCAAGGCGGGCTTTCCCGTTTTCGCCTGGAAGGGCGAGTCGCTGGAAGAGTACTGGGATTGCACCTTCGCCGCCATTGCCCATCCCAACGGACTGGGGCCGCAATTAGTTGTGGATGACGGCGGTGACGCCACGTTGCTCATCCACAAAGGCTACGAATTGGAGAACGGCGATGGCTGGGTCAACAGCCCGGGCGCGTCGCATGAGGAAGAGGTGATCAAGCGCCTGCTCAAGCGCGTGGCCCGGGAGCGCCCTTCATTCTGGCACACCGTGGTCAAAGACTGGAAAGGGGTCAGCGAGGAAACAACCACCGGCGTTCATCGGCTCTATCAGATGAAGCAAGCCAAAAAGCTGTTGGTCCCCGCCATCAATGTCAACGATTCCGTCACCAAATCGAAGTTTGACAATCTTTATGGCTGCCGCGAATCGCTGGCCGACGGCATCAAACGCGCCACCGACGTCATGGTGGCCGGCAAAGTGGCCGTGGTTTGCGGGTATGGCGACGTGGGCAAAGGCTCGTCCCATTCGCTGCGCGGTTTCGGGGCGCGCGTCATTGTGACGGAGATTGATCCGATCAACGCCTTGCAGGCGGCCATGGAGGGTTTCGAGGTCACGACCATCGAAGACACCCTTGGGGCAGGGGACATCTACGTGACCTGCACGGGCAACTGCGATGTCATCACCCTTGAGCACATGCAAAAGATGAAGGACCAGGCCATCGTCTGCAACATCGGGCATTTCGACAACGAGATCCAAGTCAGCCGGCTGAACAGCGCGCCCGGTGTCAAGAAGTTGAACATCAAGCCGCAGGTTGACAAGTATATTTTTCCCGACGGCCGCAGCCTCTACCTGCTGGCCGAGGGGCGTTTGGTGAACCTGGGCTGCGCCACGGGGCATCCGAGCTTTGTCATGTCCAACTCATTTTCGAACCAGGTCCTGGCCCAGATCGATTTGTGGGACCACAAGGACATCTATCGCCGGGACGTCTATCGCCTGCCCAAGAAACTGGACGAGGAAGTGGCCCGCCTGCACCTCGAAAAAATCGGCGTCAAACTGACCCGCCTGACCAAAAAGCAGGCTGAATACCTGGGCATATCGGCCGATGGCCCCTACAAGCCCGATCACTATCGTTATTGATCAAACTTTTGAGCGCCGCCTCGCCAGCAAAGCCAGCGAACCGACACCCATCAAAGCCATCATCGCAGGCTCTGGCACTACGGAGACGCTCTCAGCATCGCCCACGAAGAACGGATTGTTCGCATTATCCGGGTTACCCACGTCACCGGGACCGGTATAGATATCCACCTCGCCGTTAAAACCGGTGCCGTATGCAAAATAAGGAACGGATGCCGGGGCGGTCGCGTCGGTGTCAAGCACGGTGAACCCGGACAGGGTCATTCCGGTAGGCAGCACAGTGTAAGTGGGGTCAATCCAATAAGTGTTGAAAGGATAGGGAGTGTTCAAAGGATAGGTATAGAAATAATGTATGTCTGCGAAAATTTCAGCGTTGTATCCTGAAGGACTGCCAGAGACGCTTACATCCGCCAGGATACCGAAATAATAAATGTCCTCTCCCTCCGTACCCGGTGTCCTATTGTTGACGGTGAAGTCCAAGGTGTAGTCTCCGGAGGTGCCGGAGACGGTATAAGTCACGACCGGTTGCGCGAACAAGTCGGTGCTGAGGGTATTGACAGTCAAAGCCGACAGAGAACCTGCCAGAAACCATTTTCCAAAAAATGTTGATTTCATAATATTGGCAGTCTCTCATCCAGTAGGGCATTGTGTCAAGGACAAAATCGGCTCCTCTCGGCAGGCGGGTGCATTTCACTTTTTCGGGTAAGTTCTGTCGGCGAAGTAATACTTTAAGATTTCGAAGCTTTCGATTGAGAATTGGCCATTGAAAATCTGTTATTGGTCATCGGAAGACGTGTGTCTGATTCGTGGCCTGGCCTTGGTTTTCTGGCGTCTTTGGCGGTCGCAATGGACTTTCCCAAGATGCGGCAGAGTTGGTCGCATTCATCCACCAACACGGCGACCCGCCTGGCTGGGAGCAACCCGGCGAGAACGATGAACCTCAGCCAACCGCGGGTTTCGACCAATTCCTTCAGGGCGATATTGACCTTGTGAACGAAATCCGCGCGGCTCTCGCCGGAACGCGCTTCGTCGTAATTTGGCGCCGCCGCAATCCCGCTGCGGACGATCTGGGCGGCGACATGCCGGCCCACGCGGGTGTCCGGCAGTGCGTCCACCACTTTGGCAATGCGGGCGGCAAACTGCCACAATCGATCGGAGAGTTCTTGCGGCGTCATACCAATGCTCTTTACATGACAGATGACAGATTTTCAATGACTAATTCTCAATCGTTTCAATCGCTGGAACTTTTCCCAAGGCAGAGAAGCGTCAAAAAAAGTGAAATGCGCCCCCGGCAGGCTGGGAGGCGGGCTATTCCTTGGGCTTGGTGAAATCGGGATAGAGCTTTTCCATGCAGTCGGGGCAGATGGAATGGGAAAACTCGGCGTTGGAATGTTCGTGGACAAATGTTTCCAGCTTCTGCCAGTAGCCCTTGTCGTCCCGGATCTTTTTGCAGGAGGCGCAAATCGGCAGCAACCCGCTCAGGGTCCTGACTTTGGAGAGCGTTTCGTTTAACTGTTCAATCATTTTGGTGCGTTCGGCCTCAATCTTTTTGCGTTCGGTGATATCGTAGGCAATGGCGGAGGCGCCCATCAACCGGCCATGCGCGCTTTTAATGGGAGAAATGGCCAGATACACATCCACCTGGACGCCATCTTTGCGGACGCGCTTTGTTTCGAAGGGCGGGATCGGTTCGCCGTTGCGGAGCTTCTCAAAGATCTCCAACCTGGTCGATCGCAAGGACTCGGGGATAATGAGGAACACAGATTGTCCGACGGCTTCCGCTTCCGTATATCCGAAGAGTTCTTGGGCGCCGGCGTTCCAGGTGGTAATGATTCCATCCAAGTTTTGGCTCATGATGGCTTCGCCCGTGGAATCAACGATGGCGGCCAAATAGAACAATTTTTCCAAGTCCGCCGCGCGTTGGGCCCTGATTTGCGCTTCGCGCAATTCTCGATCAATGGCGGGGGCAAGGCGCGCCAGATTGTCCTTCACAATAAAGTCGTGAGCGCCCGCCCTCATCACTTCGACCGCCAGTTTTTCCCCGACGGTGCCGGAGATGACGATGAACGGCAAATCGAGCTTCTTTTTCTTCAGCAGGCCGCTGGCGCGGGCAACACTGAAATTGGGCAGCATGTAGTCACAGAGGACAAGGTCCCACTGCTCCCGGTCCAGGGCTTCCTCCATCGCGTCGGCGTCGCAGACCCTTTGGTGATGGACGTTGTAACCGCTGGATTCAAGGTGGCTGACCATCAGCTCGGCATCCTTCTTCGAGTCTTCCACGAGCAACACTCGAAGAGGCCGGCCCTCCCGGCCAACTTTTGCCAAAGGCTTTTTAACTTTTGCGGATTTCATATCAGCCGCCTCAATCCTAAACAAATCATCCACTGTGCCACTGCACTTGACAGTTAACCAACCCGGCAGCAAAGTGTCAACGACGCGCCTGCCACCCGCGTATTCGCGTTCCGGGCGCGCCACAGGTTTTATGCAGGAATCTGAACTCATTCAATGCCCGTTTTGCGGGCAGGAATTTGAAGTGCTGATTGACACCAGCCAGCCCTGGCAACGGTTCACCACGGATTGCGAAATCTGCTGCCGCCCCATGGAGGTGATCGTGGAATGCGAGCCGGGCGAAATTCTGTGCTTGGATGTGCGCCCGAATTGAAGTATGCTTGACGAATATGACATCTCATTCATCTGTGATGGATTTTAATTCAACGGTGGTCGTTTTGTGGGTTTACATTGTTCTGCTCCTGGCCGGAGGCTTGGTGGGCCTTCTGAAAGCGGGGAGCAAGATCTCATTAATCACCTCGGCCGCTTTCGCGCTGCCGCTAGCTTTGTGTGCCAGGGCGGTGATTCCGCTGTATCCTACCGCGCCAATCCTTCTGGGGCTGCTGGCGTTGGTGTTCGCCGTGCGGTATGCCAAGGTGAGGAAATTCATGCCGACGGGCTTGATGGCGGTGGTGACGACCGTAGTCTTGGTCATTGTTTGTTGGATTTATTCCACGGCGGCAACTGCTTTGCCCGCGGTGGGACACTAGAACCGCGAACGACTCCAGTTCCTTGGCGTGCAAACCTCTCTCCCGATCTGGCAGGTTCATGCCCAAATTGTTGACGCCCTCCAGACCGATCATCGCCTGGTGCTGATTGCTCCCACGGGTTCCGGGAAGACGACCCAGGTTCCGCAAATGCTTTTGGACGGCGGCGCGTGTCCCGGCCGCATTATTGTGTTGCAACCACGCCGCGTGGCCGCCCGCACCGTGGCGGTCCGCGTCGCCTGGGAACGCGCCTGCAAACTGGGCGACGAAGTTGGATACCAGATTCGTTTTGAAGATCGCACCAGCCTGGGCACGCGCATTTGCTTTGTGACCGAGGGGATACTGCTGCGCTGGCTTCAGGATGATCCGGACTTGCGCGAAATCAGCGCCATCCTTTTTGACGAATTCCATGAGCGCAATTTGTTGAGCGACGTGGCCCTGGCCCTGGCCAAGCGACTCCAGGAAACGCGGCGGCCCGATCTGAAGATCGTGGTCATGTCCGCCACGCTGGAGGCGGGGCCGGTCGCCAAATACCTGGGCAACAGGTGTCCCGTGCTGGTTTCCGAGGGAATAGCCTTTCCCGTGGAAATCCGCCATGCCGCCTTGCACGACGAACGCCCGGTTTCCGGGCAAGCCGCGGATTTGGTCGCGCAAATCACTCGTTCCGGCGCGCCGGGGGACATCCTCGTTTTCATGCCCGGAATGGGCGAAATCAATGCGACCATCGGAGCCTGTCGCGCGGCCGAGACGCGCGAACCTCTGGCCCTGATTCCCCTGCACGGGGAGTTGCCGCCCGAGGAACAGGACGCGGCCTTTGCGCCGAATCTTTTGCGCAAGGTGGTGGTGGCCACGAATGTCGCGGAAACTTCGGTGACCATTGAGGGCATCGTTCATGTGATTGACAGCGGTTTGGCCCGCGTGGCCCGTTATGAGGCCGAGCGCGGCATCAGCACGTTGTTTATCGAACCCATCAGCCGCGCCTCCGCCGAACAACGGGCGGGCAGGGCGGGGCGGACCGCGCCGGGCGTCTGCCACCGGCTTTGGACGGAAGGCGCGCACCTGAACCGGCCGGAGCGCAATACCCCGGAAATTCAACGAAGCGATTTGGCTGAAGTCGTCCTTCTGCTTCATTCGTTCGGGATCAAAGATGCCGCGCGCTTTGATTGGCTGGACCGGCCTGACCCCCAGGCGGTGGAACGGGCCGAAAAACTTTTGCGCATCCTCGGCGCCCTTCGCTCCAGGCAGGGGGCTGACGCGCCGGCCGAGAATTCGGACATGACGCCCATCGGCTGGCAGATGTTGCGGTTGCCGATGCATCCCCGTTATTCGCGGATGCTGGTGGAGGCGGCCAAATACGGCTGCGTTCCCGCGGCGGCATTGTGCGCGTCCCTGGTCAGCGGACGCGATTTGCTGGTGCGGCTGGGTCGGGACGACAAACATATCGCCGAGGCGCGCGAACTTTTTGAGGCCAGCGCCGACTCGGATTTTTACACGTTGATGCGGGCGTATCAGTTTGCCAGGAACAACAATTTTAGCGTGGAACAGTGCCGGCGCCACGGCGTCCATGCGCAAATTGCGCGGCAAGTGCAACAGGTTTACGCACAGATTGTGCAGGCGGGCAGGGGAGGGCGCGGCGAGGATCGGGGGTTGAAGGAGGAGGACGCCGGTGAGGCCGGGCCGAAGGGAGAGGAGCCATTGCTGCGCTGCATCACGGCGGGATTCATTGACCAGCTTTGCAAACGACGGGACCAGGGCACTCTGGAATGCGAGTTGACGGAAGGACGCTCGGGAACCTTGGCGCGCGAGAGCGTTGTCCAAAACTCCCCGCTTTTTGTCGCGTCCAGCATACGCGAGGTCTCCGGCCGGACGGGCAGCCTGACCTTGTTGAGCCTGGCGACCGCGGTCAAACGGGAATGGATCGAGGAAATGTTCCCCGACCAGATCAGCCGCCGCGTGGAGCATTTGTTTGATCGCACGCACAAGAGAGTCAGCGCGGTAAAGTTGGTTCGCTTCCATGATTTGGTCATCCATTTTGAACATCAACGCGAGGTGGATGCCATCGCGTCCGGGCGCTGCCTGGCCGACGCTTATGGAAAGCATTATTTTGAACTGCCCCTTTTCAATCATGAAATCAAACAGATGATGGCGCGGATCAACCTCGTCTGCGCTGTCATGCCCGAACTGGAAATGCCGCCGGCCGACACGGCTTTCGTTCTGGCTTTCCTGGCGCGCGCCTTTGCCGGATTGACTTTGGCAAAGGAAGCGCAAGCAACGCCGTTGCGCGATCTTTTCCTGGAACAAATTGGCAGGGAAAGATGGGAATGGATCAATGAACTGGCTCCGCAATCGGTCGTCTGGCCTGACGGCAGGAAGCTCAAACTCCTTTATCCTGATCAACCGCGCAATGGAGACGGCGAACCGAACCCCCCGGAATTGCAAGTGAAACTCCACGAAAGCTTCGCGCTCAAAGTTCATCCGCACCTCTGCGAAGGACGATTGCCGGTCAAGATTTGGCTCTGCGCGCCCGATGGCAAGCGAATTGAACCGACGTTGGATTGGCCGGCCTTCAAGGCCAACCGCTACCCCAAGCTCAAGAGCGCGCTTCAGCAGAAATTCCCCGCGTTTGTTTGGGTCTGAGACTCCCTTGGCGCACCATCCTGTCCGCCAAAGCTCGCAAGATTGATACATAGGTCTGGAAAATCGGCAACATCGGCTACATCGTTGATAGTCAACGGGTTAGCTGGCAACAAAATCGGCAACAGATCAGCAACAAGCCCGTTACATTAACGATAAAGCCGGCTTGGACTGGTTGGACGGTTTAATGACCATCGGTGTTTTAAGAATTTGACCACCGATTTCAGGGATGCCCGGAAAGATTATGGAAAACCGGGGAAACCGCGAAATACTGGGGGGACGGATCTGACCTGCCCCCAGAAGGGCAATGCCTGGCTTGGAGCACATGCAAATTCGCCGCGTCGCGCGATGATTCAGCCAACATTAAATGCGGGCGACAGGAATTCTTTATGTCACTTAACGTCGATTACAAAATTTGTCAAAGAATTGGGTTGAACGAATCCCGAATACGCCCAAGCTGGCAATGGCTTTTGAGCCAAGCCTCGAGACGAGACATATGTACGTTACGATGAATAAGATTGCCGGCGTCATGGACAAGGCAGTTCAGCTTGCAGGTAAAGTTTTTGTGGCTTAACAAAACGGTCTGCGGTATTGGCCGGTTTTCAACCGCCCGGTGACACTGTGAAGGGGGAAGGGGACTGAGGGGCCGAAATCCGCAGAACGCAGTTTATGGCTCAGTACGTTTTACCATCGAACCTGCCGCTATGATTCGTGGCAGAAACTCATAAGGCACAAAAAAATATGAACTATTCAATTCTCCCTGCACTCGTATTGATATGCTTGGCGCTGTCGCTTACAGTTGGCTGTACATCAAATCGGCCCTACAGGACTGGTTTCAATGCCGAAGACCCAACACAGCCAGGTCCAAATCCCACCAATTCAGTGATCGAGGTCACACCAGATTATAAAATGGGGTTCGTGGAATTTGATGATCAAGGATGGTTTTGGGATGTAAAACAGAAAAGCGCCGTTGAAGAAATGATTCGTAATGAATGCGGTATTGGCACCGCGAAGGAATCAGCGGTAATCTTGGCGCTGTTTGTGCATGGCTGGAAGAATAATGCGGCGTTCGACAATACCAATGTAGAGACGTTTAGGACCGTGCTGAAACAACTAAACGACTTGGAAAAAGCATTTAGCCAAAAGGAAAATAGAAACCCGCGCAAACTCATCGGAATCTATGCAGGTTGGCGAGGATTGTCCATTGAGTCGGACTATTTCCCCATCCCGCTAGGCAAGGAGACAACCTTTTGGAGTCGAAAAAACGCGGCACAAAGGGTGGGCGGTTACGGTGCCATGACCGAACTGGTGATGGACCTCGAAGTGCTGCAAAGAACAAACAATAATTCCTTACCCACAAACGCCTCCAAGACCAAGTTGATTATCGTCGGCCACAGCTTTGGAGCAGATGCTGTTTATAACGCGATTTCGCAGATAGTTACTGAGAGATTTGTTGACACGATAAAACAATCGCCGGGTGAACTGCTGAAACCTTTGGGAGATCAAGTCA
>Ga0326728_10001142_pt1 | contig 95870 bp, 76 predicted proteins | sample MB3enrmetagenome_FD_207602 | JGI IMG/M metagenome (GOLD analysis project Ga0326728, IMG submission 207602) | Lab enriched peat soil microbial communities from McLean, Ithaca, NY, United States - MB31MN | ecosystem: Environmental > Terrestrial > Soil > Wetlands > Peat | place: USA: New York...
TAGCATATATCAACGAGCTCGCCAGCGGAAAGTTCGCACTGGGTGTAAAATATCTGTGGAAAACATCTAAAAAAGTCACAAGCTCTGAGCGCAGCGAAGCATCTCTGCAGTTCCTTCCCGCCGCTCAACCCCACGTAGCGCATCTATAACCCAGAATATCAATACTGAGAGCCCTAAACCGGAGTTGGGAAGCCTGCGGGTAGGCTTTAGTGCTCTTCCTTTTGGCACTCATTTGTCCATCTCCTCGTCCATCTTGTCCAGCCACTCGTCAGCCTCGGCTATGCCTCTTTTTCTGGCCTTGCTGATGGCCTGTTTGCCACCTTCGGGCTCAACTTTCTCAACGGTATAGAGCCTCCGCTGGGAGGTATTGTCCGAGTAGAAAATCTGCACCGACAGCTTGAGCCGGGAAGTCCCGTCGGACTCGAGACGCTGCTGAATGGAATACTCATAGCTGACCATCTTCTTGGTTTTCTTTTCTTGGCCTCTTGAAAGAGAGACCAACGACAGCATCAGAACAAGCACCACAACAGCTAGTTTGCGCACAGCGCACCTCCTCTCAAGGTTCCGCCTCCCAGAATTTCAATACTGAGAACTCCCTTTTCGGCACTGGAAATGCCGTTAAACTCCGAAGCCTGGGAGGCAGAAAACAGGCGCTCAACGCCCTCCCGAACGGATCTCCACTCGTCTTGCCTTGTCACGGCGACCCTGGCGGCCAACACAGACTTCAGATGTACACTGCACCGATCCGAGGGGTTGCAGACTTCATCGGGTGAATGATATTCCATTGTCGACCTTACTTGGCCAGATCATGCCACGAACCCAGCTTGCCCGCAACTCCAACGTCAATCCCCGGGCAAATTGGGTCCTGAAGACACGGTCAATCAGAAGAGCAGGCGCAGACACGTAAGACGGCAACCGATACGAGGTTAATCTGAACGCCCGGCACGCTGAGCACACCTGGCAAGGGTAACATCGGGCGGCGTTAACTTTCTCCTAATCTCCAAGTCTCTCCCTGCCGATGTAACAAATGGCTAATGAGAACAGGCATTCGAGAGGACTGACGAATCGCAGAAAAGTGATTACCCTGACGGGAGAAACCATGCGCGTTCTCGTGGTAGAGGATGACAGACCCGTCGCCAGCTTTATAAAGAAGGGTCTGGAATCGGAACAGTACGCGGTGGATTTGGCGTGGGATGGAGAAGATGCCCCGTAGTTAGTGGGTGGGGCCAACTTTGACTTGGTGATCCTGGTTCATCTGAAGCTGTGTAGGACAAACCACGATACATCCATCCTACGCAACTCTACACAACAAACGCATTTCCAACTATAGCGCCTGCTTTCTCCGAGATATATATTCTAGTCGTAACGAGGTGATGTTGTAACTTTAATACGGAGCCTTCTGCCAAGTCGCTATCGAGACGTGCCCACTAGGAGGTGGGGCAGCTAGGTTACAAAGTAGCTATGTTGCGCTCCTCTATTGCGTGGGATTGATACGCGGCAAGCACAATATGCTGCTTCCACGAGTGGCACGGCCTAAGCCACTGGCCCCAGGCCAGCTAGAGGAGAGCGCACCGAACGCACGACCGAGAGCTGCCCGCGCATACAGCTTGCCAGGGTGCCCCACGCGTGCACGCCACAGCGGGTAGAGTAGCCTTGCGTACGAATGGCGCCCAACTCACGGACGGTTTCAGTCACGCGTACAGCGCTAGCACGTTGCTCCCCAAAGGCAAGCGCTCTCAGGATCCCCTGCGCTTTTCCTGAAGGTGCCCCAAACATCGTTGGAGGTTGGGCGAGGGTTCTCCGGCCCGATTCGGTAGAATCAGGTTGGTGAAGTCTCAGAGAAAGGGAAAACCGTATCACCTCATCGAGAAGGAGAGCACGAAAGGGGTCAGGTGTACGTTAATCAGTTGGAGGGAAAGTCAATACGGAAATTTCGGTTAAGAAGGATAAGATGCCAACGATATCTGATCTAAAAAGGAAATCCGGGATAAGCATATTAGGGGACGTTCCATGGGGGACGCATTTCTGTTACTTCTTCCACAGGAAGCAGGATCTGATTGATATTCTTGTCCCCTATTTCAAGACCGGGCTGGAGAACAACGAATTCTGCATGTGGATCGTTTCCGAACCCTTAACAGTTGAAGAAGCAAGGGCTGAGCTGCAGAGGGCGGTAAAGGAGCTGGACCGGTACGACAAGAAAGGTCAGATCGAAATTCTCCATTTCAGCCAGTGGTACACCAGGACCGGAAAATTTGATGCTGACAAAGTACTGCGGGGATGGGCTGATAAAGAACAGCAGGCCCGAAGGAACGGGTTTGAGGGTCTTCGCGTTAGCGGCAGCGCCCTCTGGACCGAGCAAGAAGAGCGGAGAAGTCTCTCTGATTATGAGGCAACCGTTAACAATGTAATTCACAATTATCACATCCTGGCCATCTGCTCTTATTCCCTTGATAAATGCGAACCCCATGAGATTCTGAATGTTTTCAGCACGCACCAGTTGGCCCTCATATTTCGCGACGGCAAGTGGGCGACCATTGAAAGCACCGAACGCAAGCGGGCAGAGGAGGCGCTGCGCCAGAGTGAGCGGCGGTACAAGTCCTTCATCTCGCACAGCCATGAGGGCGTCTGGCGCGTGGAGCTGGAACAGCCCATTCCCATCGACCTGCCAGCGGAAGAGGGCTTGGGGAGGTTCATGCAAGACGCTCACATCGCCGAGTGCAACCTGGCATATGCACGCATGTTTGGCTTGTCCAGTCCGGAAGAAATGGTAGGGAAGCGTCTCCGCGATCTGGGTAGCTTTTCTGATCAGGGAAGTTTGGAGTCATATCGCGCGTCGGCACGAGGGGGATTCCGGACGGTCGACTTTCAAGGCCTCGACAAGGCAGGCAACCTCAAGTACTTCCAAAGCACGGAAATTCCGATTGTGGAGAACGGAATGCTGGTACATATCTGGGGTACCACTCGCGACGTCAGCGAACTCAAGCGCGCGGATGAGGAACGGCGGCGTTCGTTCGACCAGTTACGGGCGCTCGCCGCCCGGCTGCAAAGCATCCGGGAAGAGGAACGGAAGAGAGTAGCGCGGGAGATTCATGACCAACTGGGCCGGGCTTTGACGGCGATTAAGATCGACATGAGCTCTTTGGTTCTCGAGTTGCGCGCCGGCGAGAAACAGCATTCCCAAAGGACTTCCTCGATCCTGCGACTGGTGGATGAGTCGATACAGGCCGTGCGCCGAATCTCTACCGAGCTGCGGCCGGGAATGCTGGACGACGTGGGTTTGGTGGGGACCATTGAATGGGCGGGGGAGGATTTCCAGGCTCGCACCGGGACGACGTGCCGGCTCGATCTGCCCCAGGATGATATCGTCGTCGACGCGGAGCGCGCCACGGCGATTTTCCGCATATTTCAGGAGACGCTGACCAATGTGGCGCGGCACGCTGACGCAAGCGAGGTAAAGGTACGACTGGCCAAGGAAGGCCACGAACTCACACTGGAGGTTCGCGACAACGGAAAAGGGATCCCCGAGGATAAACTCTCCGGCAGCGAGTCCCTGGGGATTCTGGGAATGCGGGAGCGGGCCATACTGTTGGGAGGAGAGCTTACCATCAGCAGCACTCCAGGAACCGGTACCACGGTGAGGGTCCGGATTCCCGAGGCCGGTCAGAACCAGCCGGAGTAACTCAAGTGATTAGGGTTCTCATTGCTGATGATCATCCTATCCTGCGGGCGGGGTTGAAGGAAATCATGGTCCGTGAGCTTAAGGAGGTTGTGTGCGGCGAAGCCGGCAGCGCGCTGGAAGTTCTTGACCTCGTCCGGAAGCAACAGTGGGACCTCGTGATCCTGGACGTGACCATGCCGGGGCGAAACGGTCTCGACGTCATCCGGGAGCTGAAGCCTTTGCAGCCCAAACTCCCTATCCTGGTGTTGAGCGTGCATCCTGAAGACCAATACGCCAAGCGGGTGCTGAAAGCTGGAGCTTCCGGCTATATGAACAAAGAAGCCGCGCCCGAAGAATTGATTGGGGCGATCCGAAGGGTGCTTGCTGGGGGCCGGTACGTGAGCCCGGCATTGGCGGAGGTGCTCGCTTTGGACCTAGCCGGGGGAGCGGACCAACCTCCCCATGAAAGGCTGTCTGACCGTGAACTTGAAGTCCTGTGCTTGATTGGCTCAGGAAAGGCCGTCTCCCAGATCGCAGAGGTGCTGCATTTGAGCGTGACGACCGTGAGTACGCATCGCACGCACATTTTGGAGAAGATGAGCATGACGACCACTGCCGAGCTGATCAACTATGCACTGCGCAATCGACTTGTGGATTAAGTCGCCGGGAAGCCTGCCCCCTTTCGTTGCAGGATGGTCTGCCTCTGGGGCCCTGCTTCTTTCGGAACACTCCCCGCGAATAGCTGGTTCATCCGAAGCCGTGTAGCACAAACCACGATACCTACCTCCTATGTAACTCTACACAAGAAACCCATTTCCGACTATGGCGTCTGCTTTCTCCGGGAGATAAATTCCAGTTCTAACGAGGTGATGTTGTGACTTTAGTACGGAGCCTTCTGCGAAGGCGCTATCGAAACGCGCCCACTGGGAGGTGGGGCGGCTAGGTTACAAATTAGCTATGTTGCGTTCATCTATTACCCAGGATTGACACGCGGCAAGCACAGTATCCTGCATCCACGAATAGCACGGCCTAAGGCCGTCACGCTGGGTCAGCTAAAGGACGCCTGGCCCAACGCGCGACCCAGACCTGCCCGGTCATACAGCTTCCCAATGTGCCCCGCGCGCGCACGCCATAGCGGGTAGAGTAGCCTTGCGTAGGAATGGGGCCCAATTCGCGGGTGGTTCAGTCACCCGTACAGCCCCAGCACGGTGCTCCCCAAAGGCAAGCGCTCTCGAGCCCTCATCCGCTTAAAACGAGGAATCGATGCGGCCCCCCGATTCGCTCCGGCATTCCTCGTTTTGCCGGTCAAGTGCTCCTAACCACCGTTATATGGAGGTAAGGACGTGCAGCTACCCACCCCCGCTACAATGGGACTCCCCGACGGAAACGCGGCCCCGGTAGGAGCCTCCGTATTCCTAGATAACACGCAGGCGCCGCCCTCCACGAGACTCCGTTCCCCTGCCAAGGTCCGCGCCGCAGAGGTCATCCGGCCCATGCGCGGCGCCTCCCAACCCTGGCTGCTCCGCTGCAATGACGGCTGCTGCTACGTGGTCAAGTTCCGGAACAATCCCCAGCACGTGCGCATCCTCGCCAACGAGATGTTGGCCTGCCGACTGGCACAGCTAATCGGACTGCCGGTTGCAGCCCCCGCATTTGTCGAGGTTTCACCAGAACTGGTCGACGCAAACCCGCCTCTCGAGCTCAACATAGGCAACCGTCGTGAGCGCTGCGCCGCTGGCCTTCACTTCGGCTCCCGCTTCCCGGGACCCCCAGAGCGAACTATCGCGGTGGATTTCCTTCCCGACTCTCTCCTGAGCGGGGTCGACAACCTAGCTCCCCTTTTCCTGGGCGCCTTTGTCTTCGACAAGTGGACGTGCAACTGCGACGGCCGACAGGTCGTCTTCGTTCGCGGTCTGCATGAGGGCCGCCCGGCCTATTCCGCGCTGCTCATAGACCAGGGCCTCTGCTTTAACGGCGGGGAGTGGAATTTCCCTGACAGCCCCATCCGCAGCTTGTACCCCCGACGACTGGTGTACGAGAGTGTCACCGGGATCGAATCCTTCGAACCTTTTCTCTCCGCAATAGAAACCCTCCGCCCCCCTATACTCGAGGAGTGTATTGCCGATATACCGAACGAGTGGTGCTCGCCCGACCCTGGGCAGCTTAAGCCGCTCGTGTCCAAGCTCTACGCCCGGCGCAGGAAGCTTGCGCACTTGATTATTGACGCTAAAGCCTCTTCACGCCCCTTCCGAAACTGGGTATAAAGCTTAGGGGGGGTTGCCGGACCACGGGCCAAATAAAAGAAGGGGGTTACTTGAAGCACTGCTTATACTACCTGGCGCGCTATGTTCCCAATCTCGCGACGGGACGGTCCGTGGACGTCGGCCTGCTTCTGCACTGCCCGGACGCCCAATTTCTGGATTGTCTGTTCACCGACGACTTCTCCGCTGTCCAGAGTTTCGACCCCGAGGCGGACCTTGAGCTCCTGCGCGAACTGCAACCCTACTTCGAACGTGAGATAAAGGAGCACGAGAACGACTTCGCAGGCTATATCCGGGGGATAGAAGAGTCGTATTCAAACCTCATCCAGATCTCAGACGCTCAACGCTGCGTGGCAGACGACCTGGGAGCCGCCCTTACCCGGCTCTTCAGGACGTACGTCGGTGCGCGGGCCGGTGGCGCACCCAAGCCCGATACAAGGATGCGCATCAAACGGCACCTCGCGGACGCTTTGGAGCGGCACGGCGTGATTGACCACGAGGGCTTCGACAAAGGCATTCCCGCTGCGCAATGGGCCTGTGCCGGTGACACCTTCACCTTCGACTTCGGCTACACGCCGGTCCGTCCCGCGCACGAGCCCGACCGCGACCTGATGCTTATCCACGCGCTCTCCCTCCTCCGCGACAATGACCTGGCGGAGACGCTGAAGTCCGAATTCGACACGGTCCTCCGAAAGCGCCCCGCGGGGCTCACCGTGGTCCACGAGGACATCAGCGATCCGTCAAACGCGCTCGTGCAATCGTCGCTAGGTGCGCTGCGAAGCAGGCATATCCTCCTCGTGCCGGTCGCCTGGTTCAACCACTACGCACGCTGGGTTCGAGGCGACCTTCTCGCGTAGTGGGCTCCTCCGATTCCCGTCTGGATTTAATGATATGATTAACAGGGATACGCTGAGAGTAATCCCAGACGTCGCCGAGGTTGCTGGAACCATTCCAGTCATGGACATGTTTGTGCTGGGCGAACAATGCTCCTGAGTTTTCAATCGGGCGGTCAGAATCGCGGTCGTCTCCCCAGACGGGGGGCCGACAAGTTCTTCGAGAATGTCGCACGGAACAGGGGACTACAAATAGCTGTTGTTCCGAACCTTGGCGCAGCGATTAAGTGGGTAAACTCGGATCAGTAAATTCGATTGCCAACACAGCGAACTCGTAAGTCGCATGGTTCGCCACGCCGTTCCCCACCCTGCCAAGAAATAGAATGTGCTGCTGATTGACGGTGAGGTGTCATCGAAGGGTCAGAGTCCCGCCGCGCTGGTTGGTCCCAGGAAGGCCAGTGCCGGTGGAGCAGGCGCAGACCGGTTTTTTGCGGCTTTTCACGTGGTATGGAAACGCCCGCCACCCGTCAGATGACCGGTGGCCTGCTGGCAATTTCTCTACCCGGCGCCCCTGGGCAAAAGCCAGCGCCTTCCCGAGGCTTTGCGCCTTTGTCCGTCAGCCGACAGATGAGGTTGTTTGCTTTTTCCACAGGTTCTCAGTATTTCCCGAATTCGCGAGCCGCATCGAAGTAGGCTTTGATGTTTTCAAGAGGACTCTCCCTCCGAATGGAGTCGGCTGTGCCTAGTATAAAGCGGCCCCCAGGCTTTCCCACTTCCAAGACCTGCCGCACCGCCTGGTAAACCTGGTCTGGTTTTCCGAAACATATCAAGTTCACCTGGTCGAAATGGCCCTTCAAGCACGTGCGATCCCCGACACGCCGTTTCGCCGATTCCAGATCTACATCGCCTAAGGGTGGGGGAGCCAGGGTTTCAATAATATCTGCACCCGCCTCGGCAAGATCATCCAGTACGGCTTCCATCTTGCCATCGTCATAATAATCCACGTAGGCTCCGTACGAGTGAATGAGTTCAATGTTCTCTTTGATCAGCGGCAGGAACAGCTCGCGAAACTGTTTCGGCGACCAACCCGCACCCATCGAGCAGTTGAACCAAGGCTCAAAGACGATTTCGACTCGTCGCTCCAGCACCCGCTTCAAAATCGCTCGGTGGTAGCCCTGGAAGATCCGGAGCAGTTCCCTTAACAACTCCCGATCATCGTAGTAGGCAAGCATCGCATTTTGTGCGCCTAAGGCGTCCATCAGGAACTGGTCGACGCCCGCCGTAGCGGAGACCTCCAATATGCCCTTATCGCCGAACGCCTCCTGAAGCAAGGGGATCTCGCCGGTGTACGCATCCTCAGGCGACGGTAATAGAAACCTAATTTTTTCCAGATCGGCTCGGTCTTTAATTAGCCCTTCGATTACGTGGTCAAAGCTGAGTGGGCCTCCCGGCTGGGTCACTGACCGTCGTCTGTCGCTAAGGGTGCCCGCGGGTGTATGAAAACGCCGCCGCACTTCGCGAATACATCCGCCACAGTCCTTTATTTCCATCTCCACGGACACGCCGGGAAGGTCACTATAAGGCCCCGTGTGATGAAGTAAGTAGTTGTTTTGCTGAGGCACGTATTCTGGCATCAGGTCAAGCTGAAAGTGCTTGTCCCTCCACCAGATGCAGTGATGAATACATTCGCACCTGGCCACACCGTTCAGGTAGTCGAAATACCGTGGGCTGACAGGGACCCGGTCGACATCTTCGCCACGGAGAGTTCTGAGCAGCCTTTCTCTGGATGTTAGTTCGCGCATTGTCCTCCCTCGAAGGATTCCCACGACGGTAGCTGTTATACTTATTATAATATGCTCTCGTTGTCAAGTAATTCCCTCCGCTCACGTTTCATCTGTTCGCACTCAAGCTGACTTAGGCAGACGAGGCGATGGGCCCTACTCTCCCACGAGGCCTTGTTTGGTTTTCTTCCGAGCCAGGAGTACGATCCCCGACAAGCGGCAACGGTCGCCGCGGTACCGCGTCACGGCGTTCATGATCCTTTTCTCTGTCGAGTGCATTATGCTCTCACTGGTCGCGAGCACCGGCACCTCGGAATTGATCTGCAACTGTTCCTGTTCTTCCATGGTGGGCATGTTGACGGTGATCTCGTAGTACGTGCGAACTAGGTTTGTGCGGTTTTTTTGTTGCCAGAGGTACATGAAGAGGGGTGATGCAGCCATCGCCTCGTCAATCACCCGAGCGCGGGCCGGGAGCATCAAGACCTCATCCACAGACAGTGGTGCCCCGCCTTCGGAATCGAGCCGCACCAGATGGCGAAGCTTTGAGCCTGCCTGCACACTTAGTTTCTCGGCCAGTAGGGCCGACGCAGGGATTAGCTCATCGGCAAGCAGCGTCCGAACGAGGCGCAGGCGGCCTGAGGCTACAGAAGACGTGAAATTCGAGAGCCCGATGGTCACGCCGTCACCCGACCGCTCGCGGATGAAATTGCCGATTCCTTGTCGAGAATCTACGAGACCGTCGAGTGCGAGATCGTGCAAGGCAGACGCACCGTAATCAGGCTGACACCAAATTCCTTGCGCAACTGCGCCTCGGAAGGCAGCATCGTACCGTGTGCATGGACCCCGCCGTTGATGCGGTCGGTCAGTTCTTGGTAGACGTGTTGGTAGAGAGGAATCATCGCGGAATTAACCTCGACCACTGTCGGTACCATCATTACACCTAATATAAGGATACGATGTTCTAATCATTTCGATCCTCCTGCCTGTAGGGGGAGGCTTCACGCGATGCCCACCCCGCTTCTGGCTGAAAAAGCCCTGCTGTCCCTTGCCAGTGCATCCATCGTCGTTGGTGCAATGTGTTCACGGAAATAATAGAGATCGAGCAGGCGGTCTTGCCGATCCCAAGGGATGTGCGTAGCAAGAAATAGCAGAAAGAAAAAGCTTGACAACACGTATTCATTATAATAAGTATAATGACTGAGACTGGAGAAAGGTTCCCAGGCTATTTGCTCCATTTCTTGGAAAACACAAATTTCGTTTCGTGAATTCCAAATGCGTATGATCGGCCACAGACTGCGGCCCGTCGGTGAGGGCAGGTGAAGCGCACTAGAGTTCCAGTCGGCTGATCAGGCGAGACTGGCCTTAAGTGCAGGGTTTTTGTATGAATACTAAAGGAGGATGTAATGAGTGACAGTTACAGCAAACGATGCAGTTCGGGTCGGGCAAGGCTGATCGTAGCAGGTCTCCTTGCATTATTCACCATTTGCAATTTGCCCCCTGCTTTTGGACAGATGGCCCGGTTGGTAGGAACTATCACCGATCCCTCGGGCGCGATAATCCCCAGCGCAACAGTGGTGGCAACGAACGTCGCAACTCACATATCCACTCGCGCCGTCACCAATGGTGCGGGACAGTATGTGATCCCTGATTTAGTTCCTGGTGACTACAGCATTACAGGAGAAAAGACTGGTTTCGTTAAGAAGACGATAACCGGCATCGTCCTCCAAGTTGGTCAAATGGGCCAGATCAATCTTTCCCTTGAACTAGGAGCAGTGACGCAAACTGTCCAGGTCACCGGTCACCCTCCATTACTCGATCACGTTTCGTCGGACCTGGGTCAAGTTATTGATCGCCAGCAAGTCGCTACGCTACCTCTGAATGGGCGGAATTTCATGCAGCTTGCCTTGCTGACAGCCGGCGTGAGTGAGGGAGTTTCCGCCGACTGGACCGGTGTGCAAATGTATTCTGCCAACGGGCTCACAGGCGAGAACAACAATTATATAATGGACGGTATCAGTAACCGGGAATCAGCCTCAAACACCGTGATCGAATCACCCTCGGTGGATGCAATCCAAGAGTTCAAAGCGGAGACAGGTATGTTTACCGCTGAACACCAAGCTGCCGGCATGGTGATCAACGTGGTTACGAAATCCGGAACGAACCAAATCCATGGAGCAGCCTACGACTATTTGCGCAATGATGCGCTGGATGCAAGTGGCTTCTTCCCTACCTCGGACCGGGTAAAGCCCCCTTTGCGGCGCAATCAATTCGGGGCTGCGGCAGGTGGCCGGTTTGTGCGCGATAAGCATTTCTGGTTTGCAAGCTACGAGGGCGAGCGGCAAACCCAAGGCAGCGTGCAAATCGGCTTAGTACCGACTGCACAACAAATCAGCGGTCAAGTTGATACTCCGATTACGGATCCGCTAACGGGCGAGCCTTTCCCAAGCAATAACGGCATCACTCAACTCCCGGCGGATCGAATCAGTCCCGTGCTCCAAACTATTCTCTCGTATTACCCTGGTCCCAACACCTCTCAGTATGGCGCTAATTTCGTCAATTCGGAGAACGCGACTTTCAAATACAATTCATTTCTGATCAAAACTGACCACTATTTAACTGACAAGGACAGCTTGTCTGTGAGGTTCTCGTTCAAGAACGGCAGCCAATTTGCGCCAGGTGGACTTCCCATACTCGATGGTGACTATCAAGTCAACAGCACGCGCGGTCTGTCAATTGGTTACCATCGTACGCTCCGCCCAAACCTCCTAAATGAGCTAAGGCTCGGATATACCCGGTGGCTTTTAAATGCAGTGCCGGAAGTAGCGGGCACGAAATACACTGTGAACCCGGGCATTTTGGGAATTGGGTTACCGGTTGGGGCCACCAATCCCCTCACGACACCCTACTCTTTGTTTATGTCGGGTTACGTTCCGATCTACCCGGCTGCGGCAGGATATAACTCGTTAATAATCCAGGTTATGAACGACTTTGAAGTGGGAGACAATCTGACTTGGGTCAGAGGCTCACACTCTATTAAGCTCGGAGGACTAGTTTACAGAGCCGAGTTCAAGAGCAATTCCCTCGGCACCATTTACAATGGGGATGGAAACTATACGGGACAATTCACCGGTGATCCTGTAGCTGATACCCTGCTTGATTATCCTGCTCAGGTGACGAAAGCATCCACGGCTCCAAATAATTATCCCCGGCAGACGAAGTTCGGTGGTTTCCTTCAGGACGATTGGCGGGCCACGTCACGCCTTACGTTAAATCTGGGAGTGCGTTACGATGTCGATCTACCCATTAACGACATAATCCTCGGAGTTTTTGATCCTTCCTTCGGGGGACTTCGATTTCCGCAGTATACGATCGATCACTCGGGATTTGATGTTGCAAACTACTTCGCAACCGTACGACCGGATATCCCTATTAAAATTGACCCAGGAAAGAGCGTGTACAGCGCCGACACAAATAACATCGCCCCCCGGCTTGGGTTCGCATACTCGCTTGGCGGCCACCAAACCACAGTAGTCCGCGGAGGGGCCGGAGTTTTCTTTACGTCGCCCCCGTCTATGGGAATCCGGTGTACTTCGAGCATCCCTCCCTTCACCCAGAGGTTCCAGGCTTTTTCTGACCCTACGGTTCCGACCATCTCTCTCGTCTCCACCGGATCCAATCCTAACGAAAAGCTGCCTATTCGCGTATGGACTTTTCCCGGTGACCGTAAATTCGTGAACGGCGTGGTCGATGAATGGGCTTTGAGCGTTCAAAGAGAAATCAGCCCGAGTCTGATGGTTGAGGTTGGTTACATTGGTAACCACCTGATACGGGGTCTCAGTGCGCTGGATATCAATCAAGCCCCAGTTCCGGGCCCAAGTAATTTGCAGGACCGTGTGCCGTTCCCAAGCTTTGCAGCGATCAATATGTACGGGAATAACATGTTCAGTATGTACGACGGCCTGAATGTAAGAGTCACGAAGCAGGCCAGCCATGGACTGTCTTTCCTGGCCAGTTACCGGTTTGGAAAAGAGCTCAACAATGCCGACGAGGCCGACCGGGGACTTCCGCAAAATATAAACTGTCCAATTAGCTGCGAGAAGGGGCTTGCCGACGGCAACACCGCACAACGACTCTCTGTAAGCTACTCGTATGACTTGCCGTTTGGCAGAGGGCGCGCTTTTCTGGCTAATCGCAGCGGATTTCTGGGGCCCTTTGTTGACGGGTGGACTCTGGGAGGGATTGTCACCGCAGAGAGCGGCTTCCCGGTAAGCCCCGGCGAAAATGGCATCGGAAGCAACACAGGGAGCCAGGTGGGTACGCGTCCAGACCGCATCGGCGACGGGAACCTTCCGCCCGGCCAACGAAGTCCGGATCACTACTGGGACCCATCCGCCTTTGTAGAGTCTGCCCCTTATACGTTCGGAACAGCAGGCAGAAATATCCTGATCGGTCCTGGCTTTTCCACTTGGGATTTTTCGCTGAGGAAGAATTTCCCGTTCCACTTTTTGGGTGAGCAGGCGGGGCTCGAATTCCGGGCAGAAATGTTCAACTTTCTGAACCATGTCAATTTTGGAATGCCCGATCCCGATATCGACGACCCAACCTTTGGACAGATATTCAGTTTATCAACGGATCCCCGGGAGGTGCAATTCGCCCTTAGACTGCACTGGTAGTTGAATTCCGGCTCGTTTACTCTGGTGTCAAGAATAGAAGTTCGCTGCTGAAGTCAGCCCCGATGCATCGGGGCGAAAGAAGGTAGGCCGTGGCGTGGGTAGGGGGACGGCACGCCGTGCCCCTACACGGCCTCCCGCCCGCGCGGAAGAGGAGAGATGAAGACTGCAGGTGGCCAAAACAATTAGGTGCCGCCTTCGGTTCGAAGCTATATTGTTGGCTGAAGTCCGCGCCCGTCAAGGGCTCGCGCGAGTCTTGACGGGCGCTTCTTTCAACCCCCAGAACGGGTCTCTCCGATCCGAAAGCCGGTTAAGGCGGGGGAGAGGCCCACAATTGAGGGAGCTATCGCGGCGCCAAACTTTATCCAGAATACCGTGGGAGGTTCTTGATAGTTCGCTCTGGTTTCGAATGGAGGAGCAATGAAAGAAAGGGTTTGTGCGGGTCGAGGAGGAAGTTCGCTACGTTATTCTGGGCTGTTTTTTGTCCTCACGTTGACGACGAGTTTCAGTACCGTTTTGTGCCTCGGAGAGGCGGACCAGCCGGATGAACTTACGGTTCAGGTGGGGAAAACGGTGGAAATCACAGCTTCGTACAACTATTGCTGGTTCCCGACCGTGCATCGGTTTTCGACGGGCGAAATACTCGCAACTATGAGCATGAATGCGGACGACACGAACCCCGAAGGAGAGTTGTCTGCTTATTGCCTTTCGAAGGATGGAGGGCAAACGTGGAGCCAGCGATATACGATGGGAGCAGGCGCCAACGTGGATGCCGCGTACACTCAAGTGCCTCGCGAAGCCGGGGTACTCTGGGTGCTGGGAGCTGGTTACGACTCCTTGGAGCCGTACCCTCCCGGCCAGACAAGGTATTTTCACGCCACTCTGACGAAGCTTTCGCGGGGTGGAATGGAAGTTCATCAAATCAGAGATGTGAGAATTCACCTGTCCGAGCCTGCACAAACCGTGCCAGCGGCGCTGTATGCCACGAAGACAAAAGACGCGTCAAAGCTCAGTGTGGTTTTTGAGGCCAACCCATGGGGAGCCATTGTTGACGGTCCGGACGGCGAATGGCTGACCACGTTCTACTACATAACGCAACGCGATCCACGCCAGCGCCGGCTGGTGTTGATTCGTTCCACTGACCACGGCCAGAGTTGGGACGAATATGGGATTATTGCCGCAGTCCAGCCCAATGAGGCGCCCTGGCCTTGGATGGGCGGCGAGGGGCCGAATGAAGCAGGGCTGGTTCGGCTATCAAAAAGTCGTTTGTATTGTCTCTTTCGAACTGGCGACGGTGGCTACCTGGGTGAGGCTTGGTCTTCTGACAACGGGAAGACGTGGACGACGCCTGTGTCAACCGGCTTCAAGGGTGTAGCACCCCACCTAAGATTGATGAGTGACGGCCTGCTGGCGTGCACGTTCGGCCGGCCCGGCCCGGTAACCATCATGTTTAGCTCCGACGAAGGAAAGAAGTGGGCCAACATCACACCCATCTTCAACGCTATGAGCACACGCTACACCGACCTGATTGAGGTAGAGCCGGGCAAGCTCCTGGTTGTGTACGACAGCGTTCCCTATGGATGGGATCCCATCCCGTCCTCGGATAAGTCATCCAAGAATGCCATCTACGGCACTTTTGTCGAGGTTTGGAGACGATGACGTTGATATCGATTCAGAAGCTGGTAGCTGGTAGCCACGGCATGTTCCTCAATGCCGTGGGTTCGCAACCGTGCCGCCTTGAAAGAGCCCACAGCACAAAACCGGTGCTGTGGCTTCCCGCTACCCGCTATGGACGAGCGTAATGCTTCGATTCAACTCGAGAGGAAAGCGGGGGATTTCTGGATGAAACCTAACTGGAGTGGCGTGTTTTTCGTTCCACCGACACAGATGCGGAAGGACGAGAAAATCGACTATGAGGCGACCCAGGGCCTCGTCCAAGAACTGCTGGATGCGGGAGCGCATGGCATTGTCATGCTCGGCGTGTATGGCGAAGTGATCGCCATGAAAGCTGACGAGAAGCGCAAGGTAATGGCCGCAGCCAGGGAAGTCGTCCAGGACCGTGTTCCGCTCCTGGCGGGCGCGATCGAGACCAATATGGACGATCTCATCTCCTATGCCCGCGATCTCGAGAAGATGGGTGTTCGAGGCTTGATGGCGACGACCTTGCTTGGCTATCCGCCTCGGGCGCACGAGGGCAAAGCGTTCATTCGCCGGCTGTCTGACTCCGGCGGTCTGCCTATCATGATCTATAACGAGCCGCACGCGTGGGGGTTGGACTTCACGCCTGCTCTTCTCTATGAGCTGAAGGACGCCCAGAATCTGGTGGCGATCAAAGAGTCGAGTGACGATACGCGACGCATCACGGAAATTTCCCGGCAATGCGGCGATCGTTACCTGATGTTCTGTGGTCAGGACGACATCGCCTTCGAATCGCTGCTCCTTGGTGCGGACGGCTGGACCTGTGCGACCGGCTGCGTATTCCCGCGCGAGACCATTCTGTTTCATGAACTCTTGAAGGTCGGGCGTGTCAAAGAGGCGCTTGCCATCTATCGCTGGATGTATCCCCTGCTAAATCTGGATCGCCGGAGTACTTTTGTCCAGTGCGGCAAGCTCGCAGGGCAAATGTTGGGGCGTGGAACCGAGACGGTTCGCATGCCACTGCTTCAGCTTGAGGCCGATGAGCGCAAAGAAGTCGTCTCAATCGTCGAGCGCGCGCTTGCCTCGAAACCCGACCTTCCCGCCCTTGCAACGCAGCAGAAACGTGCCTAGGAGAATGCACGCTGGTAGCCGCGGCATGTTCCTCAACGCCGTGGGTCCGCAACCGTGCCGCCTTGAAAAAGCCGACAACACAAAACCGGTGCTGCGGCTGCCTGCTAATTGAGTAGAGTAGGTTACCTGTGCTATCGTCGCTTGGGCAGGGTCATCGTGTATTCATTCGGTGGAAACCAAGTGATCTGGATTTGGCTTCCGCTGCTTGCGCCTGACCCAGAGAAATTGAATGGGCACTCTGACAATTTGGTCCACTGGTCGAAGGCCCATAAGCGTTAAGATAAGCTGAGTTCATATGGCCCCGGCAGGGGCCAACGGTAAGCAGCCGCAGGTTTCAACCTGCGGATAACAAGCCCGTATAAGGCCCCAACCCCAACGGGGTTGACTGGTTTCAGGTTCGGCCCCTTCAGGGCCGGGATGCTCGGCGCGCTTCCGTCTCCGTAGGTTTCACCTACGGCTACTCACCGTGTCCCGCTACGCGGGACGCGCGGGAAATCGCGCCAACACGCTCAGAATGGGTCTTACCTTAGCGCCTATGGGTCGAAGGCGGCCGCCCGTCAACCTGTCCACGGGATGTGTTCGACAGTGAATAAGTCACTGAGCCTTTGGCTTTACATCTCAGTAAATGTTGCACCAAGTGAATCGGCTACCGTGGCTCAGAAGGAAGTTCAGCCTAGCGCTTGTCCTGGCGCTTGTGACGACCGCCCTCAATAACTACGGGTTAGCCCAGGAGAAGGTGAATGATGCTGAATCGCTCGTGCGCGAGGGGGACGCCTATCGCCAAGCCGGCAAACTCGAGGCTGCTGTGGACAAGTATCGCCTCGCTCTCAAGGCAGATCCGCGCTTCGTCGTTGCTTACAACAATATGGGGATAGCTCTGGCCCAGCTCCGACGGTTCGAGGATGCCGTAAACGCCTACAGGAAAGCCCTCGCTCTGGAGCCACGGCGAGCCGAGTTCTATATCAATCTCGGGATTTGCTATGTGCAACTCTCGCGGTTCAACGACGCCGCGGTGACTTTTCAAAAAGCCCGGCAGTTGGACCCTAGGAACCAGAAAGCCGTCGAGTTTTTGGTGATGTCCTATCTTGCTTCGCATGAGAATGAGCGGGCGATCGCGGAGATAGAGAATGCCTATGGGAAACACCCTGGGGATCCCAAGATAGTCCGCTTACTCGCTGGCGCCTACGTCCAGGAGCAGCAATTTCGGCAGGCGATAGGCCTCTTAGAAGGCATGCCTGTCTCTGACCAGGGGGCTGTCTGGTGGCATGTCCTGTTGGGGCAGGCATATGCGGGGGAAGACGGATTGCAAGCCGCCGAGACACACCTCCGCACCGCGCAGAGCCTCGATCCAAATTATCCTAATTTGCATTTCGGCTTAGGCTTTGTCTACTGGCGGCAGCGGGAGCTTGACCGAGCGGAGGCCGAGTTTCGGAAGGAATTAGCGATTTCACGGAATCATTCTCAAGCCATGTACTACCTTGGGGATTGTTATGTTCTCCGAAATGACTTGAACAACGCCCAGCAGTGGCTCCACAAGGCGCTCGCGCTGCAACCGGATTTCGAGCTTGCCTATCTCGACCTGGGTGTGATTGCCCAGCGCAAAGGAAATTGGTCAGAGGCCGCTAAGGACTTCGAACGCGCCGTCAAACTGAGCCCCAATCATACGGAAGCATACTTTTTGCTGGGGCACGTCTACCAAAAACTGAATGAGCCAGAGAAGGCCAAAAATGCCTTTGATAAGGGTACACTTCTGCGGAGAAAAGAGTCGCAGGGGCAAATGCAGCCCTGAAGGCGCGCAAATCTCGTGGCGAACAAGACCCCGGATGAAGGATATTATCTTTGCGGAACTTTCCTCATCTCGTCTCCCGGCGTGAATTTCTCTCCTGCGCGGGTTCACTCTTGGCTGCCGGGCCGGCCGTAGGGTCTGGGCAGGGGAGTGCACGCAGGGCGCCCCGATCGGATGCTGTTAGCCGGGCGGCGGGCTTGAGAGTGCAGTTCCACGACGTAGCTCCCAGCGCGGGCGTCACTTTTCATCACGACAACGCGGCTTCGGAGCGTAAGTTACTGATCGAGTCCATGGGGGCGGGGTGCGCATGGGTGGACTATAACAACGATGGATTGCTGGATGCCTTTTTTCTGAACAGTGGGCCGACGGCGGCCTACAAACCTGCCTCCCGCTTGCGAAATGCGCTGTATCGCAACAACGGTGACGGAACGTTCACAGAGGTGACGGAGGCGGCGAAGGTCGCGGGCAAGGGCGGATTTTACATGGGCGTAGCGGTGGGCGATTATGATAACGATGGCTATCCGGACCTTTATGTGACTGGAGTGGACCATTCGATTCTCTACCATAACGAACGGGATGGCACATTCCGCGAAGTCACGCTGGAAAGCGGGACTGGCAATGAAGGGATGTGGGGAGTCGGCGCCGCATTTTTTGATTTTAACAACGACGGATGGCTCGATTTGATAGTGGTCAACTACCTGAATTGGGCTCCGGAGTCAAACGTCACATGCCAGGTCATGGGGCCCGGCACGGAATCTTACTGTTTCGGCGGCCAGCACGGGACCTACCACGGCCTGCCTGCCAAGCTCTACCGCAACAACAGAGATGGAACATTTACGGATATCAGCCAACAAAGCGGTATCGGGAGCCTAAGAGGGCGTGGCATGGGGCTCGTCTGCTTTGACTTTAACAACGACGGCCTCATGGATGTGTTCGTCGCCAACGATTCCATGGAGAATTTTCTCTGGAGGAATAACGGGGATGGAACGTTTACCGAAGTCGCTGCCGAAATAGGGGTCGCGTGCAGCGAGGACGGACTCCCTGAGGCGGGCATGGCGGCGGACGTCGCCGACCTAAATCATGATGGCCGGATGGACCTCTTTGTGACCCATTACCAGTATGAGTTGAACCGTCTCTATCTTTCAAACGAAGACGGAACTTACTCCGACAGTACGGTTCCTTGCAACCTTGCCGTCTTTCCTCAGCCGAACGTGAGTTTCGGAACTAAGTTCATTGATTTCGACAACGACGGCTCTCTTGATATTGTGGTTGCCAGGGGCCACGTCATTGACAACGTCGAGCGCTATTTCCCGAATGTCTCGCACGCGGAGTCCCGAATTATGTGGTGGAACGCGGGTTCGCGGTTTGTTGATGTCTCCGAAATGCTCGGGAAAGATTTTACGCGGAAGCGCGTGGGCAGGGGACTCGCCGCAGGCGATTTCAATAACGACGGAGCCATCGACCTGCTGGTGAGCAACAACGGTGGCCCCGCCGAACTTCTGCGCAACGATGGCGGGACGCTGAACCATTGGCTGGGGATTAAATTGGTGGGCACAAAAAGTAACCGGGATGGGACAGGAGCCCGGATCAAGCTCACCGCGGGTGGGAAAACACGATATTACCAGGCCACGAGCGGGGGAAGCTATGAAAGTGCAAGTGATCAGCGCCTGCTCTTCGGGCTAGGCCGTAGCGAGAAAGTCGAGTCGTTGGAAATTCGATGGCCAAGTGGGCTCGTGGAGAAAATCACCAGTCTGCCGGTTGACTGTTACTTCACCCTGAAGGAGTCTGAAGGCCTCGCTCCCTTGAAGCTGCAAAAAGTTCCCAACGCTGGGGAACCCAGCGGTCAGGAAGAGCCTAAGACACCCACAGCCAATATGAAGTGAAGTTGGAATTCGCTCCTGCATCGGCTCGAACCGGAAGGCAGGATAGCTGGAAATCAAGACGTATCGTGTAAGGTTGGCGGATGTGCAATCTTGGAAACAGTGGAACAGTGAGGCAGGAAGCCGAAGGCCCGCCTCTGGGCTCCTGGCTGCCCCTATCCCTGAGGCTCCTGTAATGATATTAGGGTGTGATACTCGCATACCTGCCAGCTTCAGTCATAAGCTGCGAATGGTTCTTGTGCGCTCAGCAGTGGTGCTTTTCGTAGCTTGCCAGGTGTTGTCGCACGGGTTGTGGGGACAATCAAACCACAATCACAACTTGTCAAGGGCGCAGGACCTGATCCAAAAGGGCAGCTTCGGCAAGGCTTTACCGATCTGTTTACAGGTGATCCAACAGGAGCCGCGGTCAGCCGACGCATACGTTCTGCTAGGAATCACCTATGCGGGATTAGAAAAGAACGAGGACGCCATCACCGCATTGCGCCACGCGATACAACTGAGACCCTCCTCCCTTCCGGCTCATGCCAACCTCGGAATTGTGTACATGCAAACTCAGCAGATGGAAGCTGCGGCGGCGGAATTAGAGAAGGCCGTGGAATTGGGAGATCACGGCTGGAGCGCTCTTTACAATCTGGCTCTCTGCTACTCGGCCACGGGCAAACCTGAGAAGGCCAAGCCGCTCCTTTTCGAGGTTATCTCTCTAGCGTGGGATCGCCCTGAGCCCAGACTGACGTTGGCTTCCGTGGAGTTGGTTTTGGGTGAGCAGAAGGCTGCTTTGAGTGAGCTAAAAAAGGCGGAGTTGCTTGCCCCGACCGACTGGGCGCTAAGGGAGAGAATTGGAACACTGCTTTTAGAGCAAGGCGCGTTTGACGGTGCTGCGCAAGAGCTAGATTTGGTTGTTGAGCATGACCCTCAGGACGGCTCGGCACGTCTGCGGCTCGCGGAGGCGTACCTTAGGTTAAAGCAATACCAAGACGTCTTGAGGGTGCTGTCCTCCCCACCCGCACCGAAATGGGACAGCCAACAGGGAGCGGCGGCTGCTTCCCTTTCGGGAACCGCCCACGCGGGGCTCCAAGAGTGGCGGAGTGCTATCGACGATTGCCGGCAAGCTATAAAGCTAGATCCGAAGCCTGCCTATTATGTTGAGCTGGTCCAAATCCAACTTAGGGCTGGGGCCATGGACGATGGGTTGCTGTGTGCCCGGGCGGGTGTCGAGAAGTTTCCTGAATCTCCGGAAACCCTTCGTACCCTGGCCACTGCCGCGGTCGCCAATAGCGCGTCCGAGGAAGCTATCCCCGCATTGCAATCGATGATCCGATTGAACCCGGCAGACCAGCAAGCCTACATGCAGCTCGCGAACGTCTATCTCAGTCGTGGCGAGTTTGAACAAGCACAGGGAATCTATGCCACCATGCGTGAGCGCTTCCCAAGAAGCGAGGAGCCTTATTTTGGTTTCGCTCTTGTCCTGATACGTCAGGGTAAGCCCCTGCAAACCAAAGATTATTTGGAACGGGCTCTTCAGATCAATCCAAACCACGCCGGAGCGCTTTACTATCTTGGGAAGATTCTATATGGAGAGGGACAGATTCCACAGGCGCTTGAGTATCTGAAGCGATCATTAGCACACACCACGTTTGAGCCTGACCTGGTTGCCATCCATTTCCAGATTGCGCAGTGCTACCGTCGGCTGGGGGAGAATGACAAAGCGCAAGAGGAGATGGCCATACATAAGAAGCTGTTAGACGAACTTGAGGGAAGGCTGTTGCAACAAGGCCAACAGCGGTAGGTGAAATGCCTCTCCCACAGGAGAGAACCGGCACAATCCTCGCGCTGCCCTTCGCCTTCCCCCTCATGCGGCCAACTTATGGCGAAAGTGTCTAAGACTACAATCGTCGCTAGCGCCTTTTTGAGTATATGCTTGCTCGCTTACGCAGGGATAACAGTTGAAGCACAATCTTCTTCAAGTGTGTCTTTGGAGTGGGCCAAATCGGCTCCCTTCCCAGAACCACGGGCCGGATACGCTGCGGGAGTCGTGGATGGCAAACTAATAATTGCCGGAGGAACATACTGGGACGGCACCGAAGGCCATTGGACTAAGAAACGCTACTCAGCCAGCACACACGCTTTCGATCCGGCGTCACAGCATTGGGAAAGGCTGCCTGACCTGCCCATAGGCTTGGGTTATGCAGCTTCGACTGTGGTTGACAACAAATTGTTCGTGCTCGGTGGATATACCGGCAGTAGCGTAAATCGCAAGATCTTCACATTGGGCAAAGTCGGCACCCGATACGTTTGGAGCGTTCTTGGGGAAATGAGCGCTGATCGCATTTTTGCGTCAGCGGTTAGTGTGAAAAGGCTGATCTACTTGGTTGGCGGCACCACTTCGTTCGAAGCCTATGACGCGGCGGGCACTTGCTGCACTACCAACACCGTGACCAACACGCTGTTGGTGTTCGATACGGATTCCCCGGTGAAAGGCTGGCGGCAACTCGCCCCGTTTCCAGGCCGAGGCCGCTGGCTACCGGCTGCTACTACAGACAGCAAGTCGATTTGGCTGTTCGGAGGTATGTTTCAGTCTGACTCCAAGGATCCCGTCACAAACTTCAGCGAGGTCCTGAAGTACAATTTCGCTCGGCAAAGCTGGAGTGCCATGCTCCCCCTTCCGAAGACCATCGCCGATATGCAACCCTTGTGTTCCCTTAAGATCAGGGACCGCGTCTTTCTCTTCACGGGTGAAAAGACGGTATGGCAGCTTGATTTAGGCACGGAGCGCTACTCCGAGACGACGCCGATGCCAGAAGCTGTTGTTGTCGATCAATTCTTTTGGCTGCGTCACAGAATCATTGGCGCCGGTGGAGAGAGCCAGGTTGAAGGGCCACGCCGCCGGTCGGAATGGACGTTTGTCGCTCGGATCGCTTCAGGCAAACAGTAAGTTCCTCTTTGACCCCGATCGGCGATGCTACGAGCGCGAGCCCGAACTGCCCCCGTGTCAACGTTCGCCGTCGCCGCGAACGCGCCATCCCCCAAGTCCCGTCAGACTGGACGGGTCTAATTCATGTCCGTCGTCAAAAGACAAGATTGCGGAAGAATTCTATTTTCACCCCTTCAAAGAATGGCCGTTGTTGCCGAAATAGCACGTCGTGCTCCGCATCGCCGGCAAAGAAGTCCAGCGCCTTCTGCGCAGAATCCAGATCAGGAAACTCGCATTCCCAAATCAGTGTGTTCCGCCACTCAGCGCCGGCAATGGGTTGCATTCGCCTTCCTTTTGGGAAGTCAGCTCGGGCTGCTTCTAGCTCCGCAAATTTCCTCTCGAGTGCCATGAAATCTTCCTCATGCTTGAAACCAAATCGCTGGATTACGCGCATGGTAATACTCATGTGAGTCCTCTCTCAATATGCGTATTTGACGTTGAGTAAAGTAGTTCTACGCGCAAGGTCGTAGCTTTGTGAGGCTGTCGGGTGCATCTTGAGTGCCCGTATGAACAGATTCACCTTCCTCCTGGGCGATGTACTCATAGACCAGCTTCCCGCACCAACCCGCCGCGATTCACTTTTCCGCCTCGCACCAACAACAAGGTGAGGGCGGTGGCGATTAATGGAAGAATGCCTGCTCCTATCAAGATTGGGCCAAAGGAGTAACGATCCGACACATAGCCGATCAGATACGTCACGATGGCGGTTCCTATACCACTGGCAGTCCCACTTATTCCGCTGACCGTGGCGACGGCGCTGCTCGGGTACAAGTCTGTGTGCAAAACAAGATTCATGGTTTGCCATGCCGCGTAAGAAAAGGCCGAAACCCCGAAAAGCATCGTCAGCAGGAACAAATTGGAGACATAGATCGCAGGAATGAGAGCCAGCATAGCCAGCCCAGACAACGTGAGCACCGTATTGCGCGAGCGAACCGCTGGCCAGCCACGCCGGATCAGCCAACTTGACATCCCAGCTCCAGCAAAATTACCCAGATCACAAGCAACAAACGGTACCCAAAAGGCCAGGACACTCGTTTCAACTCTAATGCCCTTTGCTACCAACACGATAGCAAACCACTCCATTATGAAGAAGAATACTGGATCCATGAAGAATCGGCCTAAAACAATGCCCCAGGTCCGGGGGAGCCTTAGAAGTTCACGCAAACTCGGAGAATGCAAGTTCCCGTTCCCCACTCGATCGCTTTCCTCCTTATCCCTCAAGATCATGTCCCTTTCTTCCTTGGAAATCCGGGGATGAATCTCCGGCCGATAGTAGAGTAATCTCCACAGAGCCAACCACACGAAACCTAGCATCCCAGTGACGGCAAACACCAATCTCCAACTCCCAAACTTGCCGTATAACCACACTACAATGAACGGTACAAGTGCACCTCCGACAGAAGATCCGCTGTCAAACATGGCGACCGCCCAACCGCGCTCCCGAGTAGGGAACCACTCGGCAACAGCTTTGCCTGCGGCGGGCCAGTTGGCGGATTCGCCGAAACCAAGCAAGAACCGGAAGACGCAAAGGCTGCGTAACCCAGTGGCAAGCGACGTCAGAGCTGCGACCGTCGAATACCAGGCAACTGAAATCGTCAGTCCCTTGCGCGTTCCAACCCGATCAATCAGACAACCCATAATCGTTTGACCGAACGCATACGCCACCCGGAAAGCAATCAGAACCCACGCGAAGTCCTGATTGCGCCACTGAAACCTGATCATGAGAAACGGTGCCAGCGCCGCCAGACTTTGCCTGTCCATGTAGTTGATCATGGTCGAAGCGAATAGCAGGACGCAGATCCGCCACCTCAGGCCGCGCACAACTCGGCCTCTAGTCCTGCTCTCACTTGCTGCGTCGATCTCGGTTTTTGCTTGTCCCATGGTCGATCGGGGTGACGTGGTCACGATTTCGTAGATGATCCGCCTGCCAGAAGGCACGCTTGTGGCGCGCCTCTTTGAATTACTCCACTGCGAAAATTGTGTTAGCAGCTCTGGACCGAGTCCACCTCACGTGTTACGCACGTAGCCGAACATGGCATCATAAGCTATTGCGCATGACGGTGAAATCTGGTTTGAGAGGGGCATGAGATCCCTTTCTGTTACTTCTCTTCTCCCCCGATCCCATGTGTAAGGGGGCCTGCACTAGACCCTGGCGTCAGAGATTCCGCACTCTTTCAATAGTTTCTCGACGTCCTTCATCTTCTCTTTGGGCATCGCACGAAATGGGCGAGATACGGTCCGCCCACAAATTCCCAGCACCTGTAGAGCTGCTTTCATTCCCGCGAAGAACGCCCCATCTGTCCATTCGCCACCTATCGCATACAATTTGCACAATCGAAGCAGTTGGCCCTGTAAGGTAATCAAGTTGGTCAGCTCATTCGCCGCCGCAGCCTGGTATATCTTGACGAACAGGTTTGGTGCAACGCTTGCCAAGGCTGCTATTGCACCATCAGCCCCCATCATCAGGCTTGCTGCTACCAGTTGGTCGATGCCTTGAAAGACTTTGAAGGGTCGTTTCTTCCTGATCGTCACGAGGAAATTCTGAAACCTAACAAAATCGCAGGCACTGTCTTTGAGCCCTATAAGGTTGGGGCATTCGGCCATTTCCAGGAGAGTTTCAACAGTGAGTTTTATTCCTGTCGAAGGGGGATTGTCGTAGAGAACAACGGGTAAGGGAACTGCTTCAGTAATTTCGCGAACGTGTCGTATCGCCTCTTGTTGATCAACCGTAAAGTAGAATGGCAAGGTCATAAAACACGCGGCCGCTCCTGCAGATTGCGCTGCCTCGGCGTTTGTGATTATCTTCCTCGGGTCGTTGTCGATGGCGCCGACAATCGCTGGAACTCGGCCTTTCGCGCAATTTAAGGTAACCTCAACGACCAACTTGCGGTCCGCAGATGACAGCGCAGGGAATTCACTTGTACTCCCAAGCACCCACAGACCGTGCACGCCCGCTCGGACCACATAGTCGACTAGCTTTTCGAGGCCTGGAACATCCACCTCGCCGCTCGCAGTCAGGGGAGTGGGCAAAGCGGGCAGAATACCGCGTAGTTGCTCACTGATCGAGATTGGCATGATTTGATCTCCTTGCTCTTTGGCTAGCCATTTTTGCCCGCCGCTTGGCGGCAAAAAGGCCATTGCAACTTGCTACCCGTTGGGCAGCATTACGGCCTTAATGACGGGCCGGCTGCCATCCACGATGCTGGTCATCACTTCCTTCGCCTGGTCGAAGCCGAAAGTGTGCGTGACAATCGAGCTCGCGTCCACCAATCCGTCGCGCAGCAGGCCAAAGGAAATGGGGAAGTTGATGGCTGGCTCGGCAAACGTGGGCCGTAGCGTGATCTTCCGGAAAATCAGATCATTCACGTCCACTTCGATTTTGCTCTTACCACCGAAATGCAGGCCAAAGAAAGTGATGATGCCGCCGAATCGAATCACCTTTAAGGCGTCGTACATACTTTCAGGCGGTGCACTGACGATAACTCGGTCCACTCCTTCAGGGAATCTTGACTTGATTTCGTCTGCAACGCTCTGCTTGCCCACTTCGATGACTAAATCGCAGCCGAGTTCCTGCGCAAGCTCAAGGCGCGCTTTTGCCTGCGGGTTGTCAGCCATCAGGCCGGTAATCGCAACGAACCCCGCGCCGCGCACCTTGGCCAGCTGTGCCGCCATCAGCCCGAGTGGACCAGAGCCAAGGACGACGACACTGCCGCCCAGCGGGATCTCCGCGTTGAGCACCGAAGTCAGCGAAACGGCGAGCGGCTCGGTCAAGCAAGCCCACTTGAAATCGAGGCCCTCGAATTTATCGAGGCAGTTGAACCGGACCGAGATGTACTCGGCCATACCGGGCTGGCCTTCCATGTTGTACATGTTGCGGCAGAATTGCGGTTGGCCGCTCTTGCAGTCCTTACAGATTCCACACATCGTGCAGTCTTCCACGATTACGTGATCGCCGGGCTCGACGCTCGTTACGTTCTCTCCCACCTCGACAACCTCCGCCGCGATCTCATGCCCGAGTGGCATCGGATCATCGGCCCAGTCGCGGACGAAGTTTATGTCGGTTCCGCAGACGCCGCAGGCACGGACCTTTACGATCACGTGGTCATCGTCTGGCTCGCCGATGTCGAGCGTGCGTTCCTGGATCTCCAGGAATTTCTTACCCCATAATCCCTTGCTTTTCATATATTGGCCCCTTCTTGGTGATGCCCCTCCGAAAGTACCAGTGCTCTGAGGCCGCGCCTTTTTGTGCTATCCGGCGCCGTAGAGCTTGCCGTCGGCCCCGGGGTAAATCGCGTCGTCGGCGTGGGCGATCGCCGCATCGAGATCCCCGAACACCCGATGGAAGGCCGTGAGGATTTTGTCCATCAGCTCTTTGCCGTTCGGCGCATGGATGCCATGCACAATCGTATAGGTATCGCACAATTGTTTTGCCACAGGGTATTTGTCGGCGCAGTAATCGTACTTGACTCCTTTGGCCTCATTGATCGCCCACGGATGGTGAGATCCACCGTAACCGAGCTGCGTTTGGAACAAGTCCTGCGCCGGGACCGGCATGGTCTGCCATTGACCGACCAGGACACCCTCTTTGTACAGCGCCTTCTCGATGGCGATTCGGAAGCGGCGCGGCTCGCAATCAACACCCGCAGCTTGGGGATCGAACCGAACGTTATACATGAAGTAGACGTGCTTGCAGTCAGGCGGGCAGTAGGGTGGGACCACGCCCGGAATCTTGCTGAGTTCTTGCGTGAGATAGTCGGCGTTGGCGATGCGGACGGCGTTGTTTTGGTCCAGGTGCAGGAGTTGTGCGCGCGCCAGCGCCGCCGGCAGTTCCTGGTTGCGATACATGTAACCGAGGATCGAGGCGTTGTAAATGCGCCGCTGGCTGCCCTCGTCGACCTCGTCGCCGAAGCAGCGCAGGAGTAGTCCCTTATTCAGAAATACTTCGTCGTCTGTGTTAAAGAAACCGCCCTCTCCGCCACAGAGGTTTTTGAAATTGTTCAGGCTGAAGGTGCCGGTGTGACCGAAGGAGCCAACATTCTTCCCTTTGTACATAGCGCCGTGCGCCTGGCAGGCATCTTCGATCACAAACAGGTTGTGTTTCTTCGCGATCGCCAGAATGGGATCCATATCGGCGGGGCAGCCTTGGATGTGCACGGGAATGATGGCCTTCGTCCGCTCGTTGATAGCGGCTTCAAGCTTCGCCGGGTCGATGCAGTAGGTCCGGGGGTCGATGTCCACAAAAACAGGAATAGCATTCTGGTGCAGCGCGCAAGAAGCCGAGGCGAGAAAGGTGAACGCGGAAGTAATGACTTCGTCTCCAGGCGCGATACCTACGGCGGCGAGCGACATGTGCAGAGCCGCAGTTCCACTGCACGTCGTCAGGCAATATTTCGTGCCGATATATTCTGCCCACTCTTTCTCGAGGGCCTTTACCTGCGGGGCGGTGGCGCCGGCCAGGATACCGGCGTCTAAGACCGCCTTGATCAGGCGGCGGTCATCCGGCGTGATGATCGGCCAGTTGTGGTAGTCCCGTCGCTCGAGCACAGGGGTCCCGCCGTCGATGGCCAGTTCCTTTGTCTTTAGAATACCCATGATATTATTCCCTTTTGATGAGTTGATTTACCTTGCGGAGCAGAGCGAGGCCCTGCTCCGTTGTGATTTCTGCCGCCGCGGCATCCAGTCGTCGCGTGTCCTCGGCTTCGCCGCCCTTGCGAATGAACTGTTGGGTGCCCAAGCACTCAGGGAATCCGTCGGCGATCGAGCCTCAGTGTAGACGATACGCGAGACCTCCTCCCTTCGGAGGGATGATAAACCCTAATCTCCTGCCCCCATCGTTGCGACTCGCAACTCCAAGCCCAGCTCCTTCAGACAGAACTTGGATTCACCAGCGGCAATCTCAGCGTAATCAGGAGGCGCCATCATCACAAGCCCACGAGGCGTCCGCGTAGGTTTTGACATCAATTGATGTTCGCAACCAAAGGACCGGCCAACGCCTTTGTAAAGTAAAGGACTCCCGGCTGGGCCGGCATCCAAGTGGAAGGTATATGGCGGCTCATCTTGTGCCGCAGCGTGACCCACAATGACAGCCCTTGCCACTGCATTCCGCGACTCAATTCACCATCTGCGCCACCAATGGCGAAGTCCGCGTGCGTGAAGAAGGCGGGGCCTATCGTGTTGGCGAAAGCAGGCACGAGTGTCGTCCGGCTGCTGAAGCTGGTAATGGCATTCTGTTCAATAGTCAACGGATGCAGCTTGGCGCCCAAGCGATGGGTCTGCCTGCGCCAGGCATCATCGGTCGCGAACTCGCTTCCAAATTGAGGTTCCCAAAAGGCAATATGGCAGGCGCGCCCAATGCCATAAACCACCACCAGCTTCGCCCCTCCTTTGCGCAGCGCACCGATCCGGTCCGGGTACTCGGGGAGCTGGTGCCTAGTGGCAAAAAAGCGCTGCCCGGGCGGCACGGTGAGGCTCGCGAGGGGGCCATAGAATGCAGTCTCCATGGCGCTCTGGAAAGCCCCGGGACTGTCACGAGCAAGCGTGTTACCCTCCCTGTCGCTCCACTCGTCCATATTGAAGCCGAAGACGTGGTCGCAGGAAATGTTCCAATCGCGAAGGAAATAGACCGTCCACCGGTACATGCCCATCGGGCCCACGGGTAAAATCAGGACCAGATTACGGCTGGCTTCATGACTGCGCCGAATTTCCAGGGCCAGCTCGTGGCCCAACATCACGTCAAAATCTGCCACACTACTGGCCATGCGGAGGGAAAATCCATTATGCCATTTTGGTTGCCGGTCAAAGATGGCGGTCGGGTCCTCTGCCACGCAAGCATCCCACTCAGCTAGATCCCATGCGGCTGGGAAGAATGATTCGAGCAACGAGCCTTTCAACGTTGTTAGAAGGTTCATCGGAATTAACCTCCGACTTGGACGGATTGCGTCACTGCTCCTATTTCAAGGGGAAAATCGATCTCGCCCATTTGACCAACTTGGAGGGCGATGCCGGTTATCGTCTTCTTAACGAAACCAGTCTTTTCCCCTCTAACGCTGTAGTCTCCAGGAACTAAATCAGGGATCACATACTGCCCCGCACCATTGGTGACCGCACGAGCGGATGTGCCAGTTGCGCCGTTTGTTGCCACCACTCTCGCATTCGGAATTGTCGCGCTCGTAGGATCGATGACACTTCCGACGAACCGGGCCATCTATCCAAAGGCAGAGGGCAGACTGCAAATGGTCAATAATGCAAGGAGATCTGCTACGATCAGCCTTGCCCGACCCGAACTGTAGTGACCATACCGTTTACCGCAATTGTTACTCTCCATTCGCGGTCATTATACTTATTATAATGTATGGCTGTTGTCAAGCTATTTCTGTCTGTGCACATTTCTTCTATTCGCACTCAAGCTGATTTCAATAGACGGCGGTGAGCCCTACTCTCCTACGATGCCTTGTTTGGTTTTCTTCTGGGCCAGGAGTACGATCCCCGACAAGCGGCAACGGTCGCCGCGGTAGTGCGTGACGACGTTCATGATCGTTTTCTCGGTCGAGTCCATTATGGTCTCACTGGTCACGAGCACCGGCACCTCGGAATTGATCTGCAACTGTTCCTGTTCTTCCATGGTGGGCATGTTGACGGTGATCTCGTAGTACGTGCGAACTAGGTTTGTGCGGGTCTTCTGTTGCCAGAGGTGCATGAAGAGGGGTGATGCAGCCATCGCCTCGTCAATCACCCGAGCGCGGGCCGGGGGCATGAAGACCTCATCCACAGACAGTGGTGCTCCGCCTTCGGAATCGAGCCGCACCAGATGGCGAAGCTTTGAGCCTGCCTGCACACTTAGTTTCTCGGCCAGTGGGGGCGACGCAGGGATTAGCTCGTCGGCAAGCAGCGTCCGAACCAAGCGCAGGCGGCCTGAGGCTACAGAAGACGTGAAATTCGAGAGCCCGATAATCACGCCGTCACGCGGCCGCTCGCGGACGAAGTTGCCAATTCCTTGGCGAGAAACCACGAGACCGTCGAGTGCGAGCTCGTGCAAGGCACGACGCATGGTAATCAGGCTGACACCAAATTCCTTGCGCAACTGCGCCTCAGAAGGCAGCATCGTACCGCGAGCATAGACCCCGCTATTGATGCGCTCGGTCAGTGTTTGGTAGACGTGTTGGTAGAAAGGAATCATCGCGGAATTATCCTCAACCACTATCGCTACTATCATTATACTTAATATAAGCACACAATGTTGTAATCATTTCGATCCTCCTGCCTGCAGTGGGAGGCTTCACGCGATGCCATTGACCCGTGTCCCTCGCCAGAATTGCAGCGCACGCAGTTTCAGAAATTAGGAGCGAGCTAGTAACATCGCTAAGAGCCACTCAGTGTAGCGCGCCCTTTACAGACCGCAATCATCGCGGAGCACACCCTCTCCGCTGCTAACTGTGACTGAAGCTGCGACGCAGGGTCAGAGAACTGTGCCAAATTATTGAGAAACCTGATGGTACCTGCGGTAGACCTGGACTCCCGGCGCTCTTTGGACCGTAGCTCTTTCATCGAATTTCACACCGTAAGTTATTGAAAATAGGCCCTGAGCGGATTCGAACCCGTGACCTGCGGTTTAGGAAACCGTCGCTCCATGCTGCTGAGCTACAGGCCCGTTAATTAATGCTTGACAAATTTCAAATCATGAGCTAGCATTCTAGCGTATGATTACGACGTGGTATGGCCACAAGAACTGCCTCCACCCGAGCGCCCCTGCCCATCCTGGCGACGAGCATCCCCCGAAGTCGCGGAAAACGATTTGTTGGCAGGCTTCTTTTGCCAACCGTCAACTTTTGGCGGTGGGGTGCACTTCGGAAAGAACTCTTTTCTGACGGAACGATGCGGGAATGTTATTGAAAACAAAGAACCGCTGTGGAAAACTTGGGGGCGAAGCTTGGATGTGTATGAAAACAAATGTACTTAGCCGTAGGATACGGGAATGTTGTTGAAAAGACAAGTGGTTAGGTCTCGCCACAGCAAGAGGAGATGGCGTTAATGGACACGGTGGTCCCTGCGACAGAACCTCTAACCACGGCGGCTCACGACCACCGTCGGGTTCCAGTGAGTTTTTGGACGCTACGGCGTTGGAGGCCGTTTTCCAGAACTTAACCCCGCACGAGAGGTAGGCGCACATCCGGTTGCTTCCAGGTTGAGCGTACCCAGACACGTTCCGGGTCTTCAACCACCGCCATGGTTCGGGAGGTCCCGGCGAGGAAGTTCAAATAATAGACGTCGTATCCGGGGCCGGCCACAACGGGATGGTACCCGTCCCGGACGAGGACAGCATCTCCGTCCCGAACCTTCAGAATCAGATCTCGAGCGGTGCGAGGATTATAAAGGTTTTGAAAGGCGAAGCCTTCAGGATGGCCAATTTTGTAGTAGTAAATCTCGTCGAGGTCAACTTCCTGTGGGGGATTGTGGACATCGTGCTTGTGGGGAGGGTAGCTCGACCAGTTTCCACCCGGAGTGTAGACCTCCACAACGATCAAGCGGTCGGCCGGAAACTCTGGCCGGATGATGTCAACGATTTGGCGTGAAGTGTTCTCGCCTCCCCGCAGACTGCTGACGACATCCCGCGGAGTGATGAGCTTGGGCTCGAGAGGAGCGTCAGAGGGAACCCTACACTCGGCCACCTCGCAAATGGTTTGGGCTTTGAGAATGACTTGAGTGCTTGAAGGAAGATAAAGCGCATAGGGAAACCCATCAAAGACGTTCTTTCGCTGTCCAATGCTTACTTCGCCTTTACCCCAGTTTGCCAGGCATTGCCCCCCCAGAAGAACGAGGATTACTTCTTCGTTCTTGGTTTCAAACTCCCAGACCATCCCGGGCGTCAATCGTCTCACAAAAAAGCTCATCCACTGCCAACCCGCTTCCTCTCGCGGGAGCCTGAGCAGTTCAACAGGCTGATCTGAAGCGAGATTTCGTGAGTGGACAAGGTTGTCATTTTGGTTCATGCCAAGCTCCGCTAAGCGATTAGAAATGAATACAGGAAACCTTTTCGCCTGTCAACAACTTATCTTTACCCAGGATTCACGGGGAAGACAGAGTCATCGGAGTGCATTTTCGCCGTGTGGAGCCGGAAGCCACAGGAGTCGCGAACCCGCAGCTCGGGCATCAACTTCCTCACCACGCCGTGGCTGCGCTGGGTCGCGATCTTTTCCAGCAGCAATTTCGCCGCTTCGAAGCCTACCTGGTATTTGGGAAGTTCCACGGTGGTCAGGCGGGGGCGAAACAAGGCAAGCCAGGGGTAATCATCGAAGCTCACGAGTCCAAAATCCTCCGGGCACCGCAATCCCATTTCGTCAGCGGCCTTCAGGAACCCCACCGTCATAAGATAGTTGGCGACGTAAACCCCATCCGGCCGTCGCGAAAGCAACGCATGCCCGCCCCGGTAGCCTGACTCGATCCGGTAGTCTCCTTCCACCACCAGTTCCGGTTCGTAGGGGAGCCCCTTCGCCTCCAGTGCATCTCGAAACCCCTGCCAGCGGGCTTTCCCATTGCTCACCTTGAGGGGCCCCCCCACCAGTGCGATCCGGCGATGACCGGCTCGCGCCAATTGGCAGACCGCCTCATAAGCGCCCCGGTAGTCGTCAGTGATCACCGCGTCTTTGGTCAACTTGGGGTAGGTGCGCATGAGAAGCACAAACGGCGTGTTCACCTCGGCGATCATTCGGCGCATAGACGGAGTAAAGTCCTGGGCCGTCTTGGTGAGCAATATCCCATCGACTCGCTTCGAAAGCAGCAATTCCAGCGCGCTTTCCTCTTTCTCCAGGGTGTCGTCGCTATTACAAAGCAACAGGTTGTAACCGTGCTTTTGTGCAGCATCCTCCGCGCCCCGGACGACCGAGGGGAAAAAGGGGTTAGCAATATCGGGGACGACCATGCCGATCGTGTACGTTCGTTGCTTGGCCAAGCTTCGGGCCAGCAGATTGGGTCGGTAGTGAAGCTCTTGAATAGCCGCTTCCACACGTTCGCGAAGTTTCTTGCCAACATGACTCTTCTTGTTGACGACTGCGGAAACGGTAAAGACCGAAACTCGAGCCGCCTGGGCTACATCATAAATACTAGCGGCTTTGTTGGGTTTCGGCCTCCTCGAATGTGTCATTCTTCCTCTACTCGACCAAGCCATCAGGTTTCACGGAGCTTCGACTGCTTCCACACGGGAACGAATCTTCTTTGAGGAGAGGTAGTATAGCATCCGGCAGCACAGGGGACCATCCGTGACTACCGCAGAGGTGTTCCTGCACCCACGGTTTGTGGGCTTAGACGATTCATCCAGGGCAGAGCCGCCGGGGGATTCCAGGAGCATCGATAGTTCCCCCGCACCCTGCGAATCCCTTGACACGGTGCAGAAATTGATCATAATTCTCTAAGCGCTTAGCATCCCCCAAGGAGGGCACCATTGAGGATGGGGACAGACCGGCGGGAGGCTGACGGGCGGGCTGGAACGGCCCGGCGAAGGACAGGGATGCGTGTCACGACTATGCTGTGGAGTGAGCGGATGCCTTCGTAGCGCCGGGCTTTAGCCCGGCATGCCGCCCTAAAGGGCGGCGCTACGTCTGTAAACCTATTTGAGAGGCACAACACTAGAAAGGAAATCAACCTTGGAAGAAAGCCATGAGTGAACGAACAGCCTACAAGAGCCCTTTGCACGAGATGACCCAGACCACCCCCACCTGCCTATGGAACGACTCGGCATCGGTTCAGGAGTTGACCTACTCCCTCGAACACGGGGCGGTGGGCGCCACCTGCAACCCGGTCATTGTGACGGAGGTGCTGAAGAAGGAAATGCACCTCTGGGAGAATCGCATTCGGCAATTGATCCGACAAATGGCTACGGCTACGGAGGAAGAGATCGGCTGGAAGGTGGTAGAGGAGATATCGGCCAGGGGGGCCGCGCTTCTGAAGCCGATCTTCGATCAGAGCGGGGGGAAAAACGGCAGGCTTTCAATCCAAACTGACCCGCACTTCTACCGGAACTCGGAGGCCATCGTTGAGCAGGCAGTTCGCTTCAGCCAGCTCGCGCCGAACATGATTGTGAAAATCCCTGTGACCCGGGCGGGCATTCCCGCCATCGAGGAAGCTACCTACAGGGGAGTGAGCATCAATGCCACGGTTTGCTTCAGCCTGCCGCAGTGCATTGCCGTGGCCGAAGCGCTGGAACGAGGGCTGCAACGGCGGGAGAGAGAAGGTCTGGACATCGCCAGCATGGGGCCGGTATGCACGATCATGGTGGGCAGGCTGGATGACTGGCTTAAGGTGGTGATGGAAAAGCAAGACATCACCACTGATCCTGGGTATTTGGAGTGGGCCGGCGTAGCCGTGTTCAAGAAAACCTATCGCCTCTTCCAGGAACGCGGCTACCGGGTCCGGCTTCTTTCGGCGGCATTCCGCAATCACCTGCATTGGAGCGAATTCATCGGAGGGGATGTGGTCATCTCCCCGCCCTACAAATGGCAGCTCCGTTACAACGCCAGCGACGTCGAGGTCGTACCGCGCATCGACAAGCCGGTGGATCCGAAAATTGTGGAGGCATTGTTGCGGAAGTTTGATGACTTCCGGCGGGCCTACGAAGAAGAAGGGTTGTCGCACGACGACTTCGACGACTTTCCGCCCACCCGGCGCACCTTGCGCCAATTCATCGGGGCTTGTCACGATCTGGCTGGCCAGATCCGGGAGTTCATGCTACCCAACCCTGACCAGAAGTAAATATCCCCCAGGCAATGCCGGGGGACATCCCCACGGAATAGAGGAGTCCTGGCGCCCACGTCGCTGTCGCCACTCTCCCCCGGAATTCTCCGCACCTGGTCATGCAACCTTCAGGAAAATCGGATGAATTTCCAAAGGAGCCAGCCGCATCCGACCAGAAAAGCCAGCATGGCGAGCACGAGCGCTGCAATCCAGGTTGCGGCCATGGCGAGGGGCGGGTGGGTCGCGTAACGGGCCAGCCAAACAAAAGCACCAGTAGCCAGAGCAATGATCAAATAGTCCCACCACCGGCGACCGTGCGTAACCGTCTCCCCCGGGTCCTTCCCCAACTGGGCTGAGGCCGTCACTTCCAGATCCAGCCCGTAGCGGTCGCGCGAGTTCACCCCACGGACCAGCCCGTGGTCGAGTTCCGGCGGCCGTCTTCACTGTTCGCTAGAGGTAAGCCTTCCCTTTTCGCGCCCTCATCCAGAGAAGGAAGGCAACGAAGGTACCCGCCCCAGCCATGCACAGGAGCATGACGAGGATAGGAGAAATGCTCTGGCCCGAGGCCTTGTACATCCAGCCGATGAGCTCTTCCTGGAAAATGGGGCCGATCGATCCCATTCCGTTGATAATCCCGGCGGCGGCGAGCGCCCCCCGCCTCGAGCCTACGTCGATCGCGCCCACACCCGACAGCAGCGAATCGGGGCCGAAGAGCATGAAGCCCGCCAGCCCCAATGACAGCGTGAAAAAGAAGAGGCTTTTCGCGCCCAGGGTTGTCATGAGGAGGAACGAGAGTGTCATCATCGCAAGCATGGCGAAGGCAAGGAAGGCGCGGCGCCCATGGAAGAGTTTGTCGGAAGCCACCCCGGAGGTGAGCACGCCGATGAATCCGCAAACCTCGAATACGGTCGACAGGTAGCCCGCCTGGGCGCCCGAGAGCTGGAAATTCTGGCGCAAGAAGAAAGGGGCCCAGCTCCAGAGCGCATAACGAAGGAATTTGATTGCGAAGTAGGCGACACCCATGGTGATGATGGTCGTGACCACATCCGGTGTCCAGCCGAGCCCCTGCATGCCCTGGCGGGTTTCTGCCAGCTCCGCCGTCTGTTTGGGCGGGTCCCCAGCCTCCGTCCCATCATCTTCTTCGATTGGCGACAACCCGACGTTTTCCGGCCGGTTCGGGTGCAGCAGAAGTACGCAAGCCCACACGGCGAGAAGAACGAGTGCGCACCCGAAGTAGGACCAGCGCCATCCTGCCCGCCCGAGCAGGTAGGCGGCAAATGCGGTTGACACCAACGAGCCCACGGTGTAACAGGTGGACCAGACCCCGAGGATGCTTCCCCTTTGATCCCGCCGGAACCAGAAGGCGAGGCTTCCTATGCAGCCCGGCCAGCCGGTCCCTTGCACGATGCCGTTGATGGCCAGGAAGAGCATGAGCGTCCAGAAACCGTTCGCGACTCCAAAGATGAAATTGCACGCGACCGAGATCGCGATGCCTGCGAGCAGGAGCAGCTTCGGCCCCAGCTTCCTTCCGAAATAGGCGCTCGAGAACTGTCCGATGGCGTACGCGGCGAGGTAGGCGGTTCCCAGGTGGCCCAGTTGCACGGAGGATAATCCAAACGCCAGGCCCATGTCGGCTTTGACCACGTAGAAGGGTTTCCTACAGAAGTAGTAGCCTGCGTAGGCGAGCCAAGTTGCGGTGAAAATGCGAACCTGCCAGGGCTGGTAGGCTCGCTCGATGCCTCTGTCTTGCGTCCCGGCAATGGGAGGTCGACTAGCCTGCAGCTTCGTCATCTGCTTTCCTTGTATTTCAGGACTTTTCCCATAGTCGTTCCTCTCAAAGGCCGCGCCACGCCGGAACGCAACCTCCTTTCCCATTCGTTGCTGCCGTTCGACCTCCGGCAGCAATAGTTCTTCCCAGCCTTCGGCGCTGTGGATGTTCGCGGCCGCAGCTTGCTTCCACGATATAGGGCACGTCCATGGAGGGGAAGGAAGCGGACTGCGCGCGTGTGCCTTGGTGGATTTCCTGATGGAGAACCGGCATGGGCGCCGTCAGTTCTTCCGCCAGGTGCACGACGCCGGCGTCCTGCCATGCGCCCGCGTGCGGCGCGAGCACCATCCGAAACGTTTGGATTCCCTGGTCCTGCTAGATGTATTCGCCATTCGGTTCGATCTTGCGCGGCTGATGCTGAGCATAAGCCGCCCCGCGGACAATGGAAACCCGTCGGTCAATATCGCCTTGGCGGTTGATCTTTTCAAAGGGAACCTCCCGAAGCCGGATGGTGGCCAGACAACTCGAGCGCTGAACCTGCTATGTGTGACGGCGCATGGCGGGAACCAAGTAAGGCTGCTGGTTGCCGTGGTGCCCTCGAATTTCCTCCAGCCGCACGGCGCGGTGCTCGTCGTGCGACTTGCGGGCCGCCAGCCCCATCACCACCGGGATACGTCCATCAACTCCGCTTACGGGAGTAGGGCTGCCTTCCAACACAGCTTTCACAAAGGCCTGGAGCTCATTGGCGAAGCTCTCCGCGTAACGGTCCATGAAAAAGTGCAGCGGCAAGTCTCGCCGGACGGCGCTGGCGGTCGAGACCACCGCCTGGTTCGGATAGCAGTTGCCGGTGGAGACCGCACCCCCGCTGCCCAGGACCTCCGCCCGCTGGTCGTATCCATAGACGGCCTTGCGGCAATTGTCAATTGTCCCGATCACGCCGTTCTTGAACCGCAGTACGACCACGGCCGTGTCCAGGTCGCCCGCCGCACCGATGCCCGGGTCCACGCTCACCCCGGCGGCGGTGAACACCTCTTCCACCTCACTCCCAATCAGGAAGCGGGCCATATCGAAGTCGTGGATGGTCATGTCCAGGAAGATGCCCCCGGAGACTTTAACATAGGAAATGGGCGGGGGCTCGGGGTCGCGGCTGATGATGTGAAGCAACTGGGGCGTCCCGATCTCGCCGCTTTCGACCGCCTTGCGTACGCGGGCGAAATTGGCATCGAATCGCCGGTTGAACCCGACCTGCAACTGGACTCCGGCCCTGCCCACCGCCGCCAGGGCCCGATCAATCTTCTCCAGGCTATGGTCGATGGGCTTCTCGCAGAAGATGTGTTTGCCCGCGCCTGCCGCGGCCACGATCAGATCCGCGTGCGTATCGGTCGACGAACAAATCAGCACGGCCTTGATCTCGGGGTCCGCGAGGACCTCCTCAGCGCTCTCGGCTACTCGCGGGATGCCGCAGCGCGCGGCCACTTCTTCTGCCGCCGGGCGGTTGATGTCCGCGATGACCAGCGGCACGGCCTCGGGCAACCGGAAGGCAAGGGTCGCAGCGTGCACCGCCCCGATCCTCCCGGCTCCGATGATACCGATATGAAGTTTAGGTTTGCTCATTGTGGTCCTCCTGGGTCAAAAGTCACGCGTAGTTTGGCTCGATCGAGCGCAGGTAATCCCGGTTGCGCCGCGCGCTCTCCTTCGGCGTGCCCATTCCGGGCAGGACGTCCTGCTCGACGAGCGTGTACCCGTCGTAACGGTTGGCCTTCAGCCAGCGCAGCACCGCGGGGAAGTCTACGGAACCCTTGCCTAATTCGCAAAAGACGCCGTGCCGCAGCGCCTGGAAGTAGTCCCAATGTTCCGCTCGCGCCCGGCCGGCCACCTCCGGCTGGCAATCCTTAAAGTGGATGTACCACACCCGCTTCTGGAAGCGTTCCAGTCCTTTGATCACATCGAAGTCACCCGCCCCGTAAGCGTAGTGGCCGCAATCAAACACCAGCCCCACCAATTCCGGGTCGGTCAGTTCCAGAAAGCCGGCGATCTCTTCCGGGGTCTCGACGTAGCCTGCCGAGTGGTGGTGAAAGACCGTCCGCAGTCCGGTCGCCGCGCGCACCGCGCCGGCCACTTTATTCGCACCCTCGGCAAAGGTTTTCCATTCCGCGGGACTCAAGCCCAGTTCAGGGGTGATCCGACCGGCGTTGCGGGTGCGTTCGGGGACGGAGCAATTGTTGTCCGCCAGCACCAGGTAGGGTTTCGGGTCCGTGGCCACGGCTGCCAGCAACCGCGCGGTCTTGAGCGCGCTCACCACACCCGCTCCGTGCGCAGCCGGGTCTTTCAAAGTCACAGGCACAAACGCCCCCAGCATCACCAAGCCGCGTCGACTCAGTTCGGATCTGAGCACGGCGGGGTCGGTGGGCATATATCCCCAGTCGCCCAATTCTGTCCCGGTGTAACCTGTTTCGGCCAACTCGTCCAGCATGCGGCCGTACGGGATCTGTTCCGCTTGGGCTTCCTCAAACTCCAGCGTGCCCCAGGAACAAGGGGCGTTCCCCACACGCAATGCTGCCATGTTCTCTCCTCCCGGCTTGCGGGCTGACTTCACCAACGAACTTCTGAGACACGACACTAAAACTTCCTGCTCCACTTCTTGGGCCAGCGCTCGACCACCACCTTGGTCTGCGTGTAAAACTCCACGCCGTGGCGCGCCTGGGCGTGGAGGTCACCAAAGAAACTGTCTCCCCAGCCGCTGAAGGGGAAAAACGCTATCGGCGCCGCCACGCCCACGTTAATGCCCACGTTTCCCGCGTTGACCTCGTAACGGAAATGCCGGGCGCTGGCCCCGTCGCTCGTGAAGATGCAAGCCATGTTGCCGTAGCTGCGGGCATTCACCATCTCGACCGCTTCGTCAATCGAAGCGGCATGCATCAGGCTCAGTACCGGACCGAAGATCTCCGTGCGGGCGATCTCGCCCTGCGGCGGAATGCCCTCCATGATGGTCGGGAAAACGAAGAAGCCGTCCCCGTAATTCTTCACTTTCTTGCCCCGTCCATCCACGAGCAAGCGGCCCCCTTCGCGCTCGCCTTGCCCAATCAACGCTTCGATCCGTGCCTGGCTCTCGGCCGAGATGACCGGCCCCATCTCCACACCCTCATCCAGGCCGTAACCCACCTTGCGATTGCGGGCAGCATGGGCCATCTGTTCCGCCAGCACTTTCTCGGCGCCGCCTACGGTGATGGCTACCGAGGCCGCCAGGCAGCGCTGGCCGGCGCAACCAAAGGCCGAATCCGCCAGAATCCGCGTGGTCATTTCCATATCGGCATCCGGCATGACCACTACCGGGTTCTTGGCTCCTCCCTGGCATTGGGCGCGCTTGCCGTTGGCCGCGGCGCGGCTGTAAATGTAACGTGCGGTTGCGGTGGAGCCCACAAAGCTGATTGCCCGAATCGCGGGATGGTCAAGCAGGGCGTTGACCGTCTCCTTGCCGCCGTTTACCAGTTGCACCACGCCCGGCGGGAACCCGGCGGCTTCGAGCAGATGGAATACCTGGTTGGAACTCAACGGCACCCGCTCAGAAGGTTTCAGAATAAAGCAGTTCCCCGTGGCCAGGGCATTCGGCATGAACCAGAAAGGGATCATGGCCGGAAAGTTGAAAGGGGTGATGGCAGCAACCACGCCCAGCGGCTGCCGGATCATGTGCTCGTCGATCCCTGCCGCGATATCCTCACTATTTGATCCTTGCATCAGGGAAGGGACGCCGCAGGCCACTTCCACGTTCTCGATGGCACGCCGCAATTCCCCGACACTTTCGGCAAAAGTCTTCCCACACTCCTCGGTAACGGTGCGCGCCAAGTCCTTCAGGTTATCCTCAAGTAGAGTCTTGAGCCGAAACAAAGGCTGGATCCGCTCGCCGGCCGGCGTGCGCCTCCAACCCTCAAACGCCTTCTGCGCCGCCACCGCCGCTGCACCCACTTCCTCTGCCGGCGAGAGGGGAACCTCCGCCAGGACTTGCGCGGAAGCCGGGTTGAGGACCTTCAAAGCCTCCGCTGCGCGCGAGGCTCGCCAAGTACCATCCACGAAGTTTTCCAGCCTTCTGGACATCTCGAATTACTCCTCACGAGGCCGCCGTTATCACAAGTGGTAGCGCTGTTTTTTGCGGGCTTCTTCGTAACTGGCTCGCGCCGCGCGCACGCTCGCATTTTCTGAGACCTCCGCCACCGCGACATCCCACCAGGCCTCGTAGCCCGGCACTCGCAGCTCGCGCTCGGTCTCTACCACGATCACCGTGGTACGGTCCAGCGTCTTCGCTTCCTGCAATGCCTCCTTGAGTTCAGCCAAGTTGTTGGCTTTGAGCGCGTGCGCCCCCAGGCTGCGGGCGTTCGCGACATAATCCACCGGCAGGTCATCGCCATCCAATTGGCCGGAATTGGCGGAGCGGCGCCGGAAGTACGTCCCAAATCCCCCACTGCCAAGCGACTGGCTCAGCCCGCCGATGCTGGCAAAGCCGTGATTGTCAACAAGCACAATGATGAGCTTGAGGCCTTCCTGCACCGAAGTCAGAATCTCTGTCGGCATCAGCAGGTACGTGCCATCGCCAAGGAACACGTATACCTCTCGGCTGGGGTCAGCCATCTTGGCCCCCATGGCGCCGGGTATCTCATAACCCATGCAGGAGTAGCCGTATTCCAAGTGGTAGCCGTTGGGTGTCCGAGTGCGCCACAGCTTGTGCAGATCGCCCGGGTGGCTGCCTGCCGCTGAAAGCAGGATATCGCGCGGCCCGGAAGCTTCCCACATGGCGCCGATCACCTCGCTCTGCGCCGGGCGCGGTTGGTTACCCAAGTGAAACAAACGGTCCACTTCCGCTTCCCATGCCCCTCTCAGGGCGGCCACCTGAGCGGCATAATCGGGGCTGACACGGAAGCCGTTGAGCGCCACGGCAAGGTCCTCCAGGGCCAAACGCGCATCCGCCACCACGGGGATCGCGGAAACTTTGTAGGCATCAAACTCCGCCACATTGATGTTCACAAAGCACACCTGGGGGTTCTGAAACGCCGTCATCGAGGCTGTGGTGAAGTCAGAATAGCGCGTGCCGATCCCGACCACCAAGTCGGCGTCGTGCGCCAACCGATTGGCGGCCAGCGTGCCAGTCGCTCCCACCGCCCCCACGCATTGCGGATGGTCATAAGCGAGGGAACCCTTCCCGGCTTGCGTCTCGCCCACCGGGATGCCTGTCCGGGCCGCGAAATCTGCCAATGCCTGCCAGGCCTCGCTGTAGAGCACCCCGCCGCCGGCGATCATCAGTGGCTTGCGGCTGGCGCGAATGGCTTCCGCCGCCCGCCCGCAGGAAATTGGATCGGGTGGGGGCCGGCGAATGAGCCACACGCGCTTCGCGAAAAGTTCAGCCGGGTAGTCATACGCCTCGGCCTGCACATCCTGCGGCAGCGCCAGCGTTACCGCGCCCGTATCCGCCGGCGAGGTTAGTACGCGCATCGCCTCCGGCAGGGCGGTGATGATCTGCTCGGGGCGGTAAATGCGATCCCAATAGCGCGAGACGGGTTTGAAACAGTCATTGACTCCCGTATCCTGGGTGGACGGGGATTCCAGTTGCTGCAAAACCGGCGCCACGTTGCGGCGGGCGAAGATATCCCCGGGCAGCAGCAGCACGGGGAGGCGATTAATCGTTGCCAGCGCCGCCCCGGTGATCATGTTTGTCGCTCCCGGCCCGATGGAAGACGTGCAGGCAAAGGTGCGCAGGCGATTGCTGGTTTTGGCGAACCCCGCCGCCATATGCACTCCCGATTGCTCGTTACGCACCAGGATGTAAGGGAAGTCGGGGTTTTGCTGCAACGCTTGTCCAATGCCCGCGACGTTCCCATGCCCGAAGATCCCCAGCGCGCCGGCGAAGAAGGGATTCTGCTTTCCATCGCGCTCCACATGCTGGTTCTTCAGAAAGGTGATGATGGCTTGTGCGGTCGTGAGCCGTCGTGTGCTGCTCATGTGGGCCTCCTTCTGCAACGGTGCGAGTTTCGTTCTCACCCACCGCGAGACTACATTTGGTTGATACCGCTCACCACTTCGCCCACAGATGGGTCGGCCATACTCGTGCCCACCACCCCCATGGTTTTGGTTTCTTGGGCTACCAATCCGCGGGCGACAGCGCGCACCCGGTGACCGGATTCCCGGGCAATCCGTCGGATTCTCTCGACCGTCCGGCGATTAATCATCGGATTGTTTCGGAACGCCCGAGACACGGTTGAGTGGGAGGCACGGGCCAGGCGGGCGATGCCTTTGATGGACGGCGGCTTCGCGGCGGCGTTCTGAGCCATGTTATGCACACCTGCGCAGAGATCCCGCAGCTCACCCAGTGGTTGCGGAAATTCTACTTCCGCCGCTCGAAAAAAGGGGGCCACGCCAGGCGTGGCCCCAGCTGACTGCAGACTTGATCGACCAACCCTGTCTAAAATTCTAAACGCATGCCGAGGTTGATCGTTCGCATACCCGGCCCGTCACCGCGCAGGCCGAAAATCTTGCCGAAGTTGGTCGGGTCATCGACGTTGGTATCTACGTCACCGAGGTCGGCATAGTTGAAGAGGTTCTTTGCCTGCACGAGGAAAGCCAGAGTAAACCGCTCGTTTAGCTTGAAATTCCGGCGCAGGCCGAGATCCAGGTCATACATACCCGGGCCGACCATGACGCCCACCGGCGAGTTGCCCATGCGCCCCAGGTAGTTAACATTGCTACCGGTGTGAAACGCGGCGCTGGTGAAGGCCGCCTTGTTTAACCAGTCCGCGTCCGTGTGAGAGCCGTTGTTGATATCCTGACCCGGCACCAAGTCCGGGCGGTTCATTTGCGGCGACTCAATACCCTCGGTGTTCCACTCAGTGTACCCTGACTGGTGGTGCCCGGTGGTGAGGGTGATGATCGAGAACAACTGCCAGCCACCCAGCACCTCTTGGCCGGCGGAGGGAACCTTGTTCCCCCACGCTTCGCCCTTGCCGAAGGGCGAGGTGTAGTCGAAGTCCGTCACCCAGCGTTGGGTGGGGATTTCGGCCTGGTGACCCCAGTCGAGCCAGAGATTGAACCAGCTGGAGGGCCGGTTGCCGGCTTCCGTGGTGAAGTTCTCATTGCCGCCGGGGCCTTCCATATTGGTCATCGCGTGCGCCAGGATGTAGGTTGAGGACAGCATCATGCCGTGGGTGTTTCTCTTGACCTGGAGGGTGAAGTCTTGGTATTGGAGCGTTCCCCCGTTGTCGCGTGAACTCAAGTAGTCCCAGCTCTGGTAGGGCCGGCAGGCGCCTGCGGGCATGGGTGTGCCATCCGGGTTCTTACAGAAATTGGGCCCGGCGAGCCCTCCTGGCGGCCCCAAGGCTCCGTACCCCTCCGTATTAAACGGGATCTGATTCAGGTTGGGATTGTAGATCAGCTTCATCGCGTGCTGGCCGGTGTAGGTGGCCCGCAGGCTGGTGGTGTTGGTGAATTGATGCTCGACCGTCAGGCTCCACTGCTCCGTGTAGGGGTCCTTTAAGTGGGGTTCGTTCGCGGTGCTGAAACTCTGAAGCGGGAATGGGGCATAACTCGGAAGTGAGGTGGTTGTGTTCGGCCACTGCGCGGCGGGGACGTGCGGTGTCACCGACTGATCCACGTCGAGGTTATAGTCGATCTCCGCGGCGGTATGGACACCAGTCAGCGAATTAAGAACGGGTCCGAGTTCTTGCATGCTGTAAATGCCGTAGCCGCCGCGGATGACCGTCCGCGTCGAATTGGCGAAGGGCAGCCAGGCGAAGCCGAAGCGCGGGTTAAAGTCCTTATAGTACCCCCAACGTAAGGTTTCGGGCCATCCGGCCTGGGCAGCGGTTAGCAGCTTCGCGCCATTCAGGGACAGTACAAACTGTTGTGCCGCCGGGGACTGACACGTGTCGGGTGCTCCTGGCGCGTTGGGGCAGATGGCATTTCCATCTGTTCGGTCGAAGTTCGTCATGTTACCGTACTTCTCGCTGAAAGGCGCGTTGTACTCCCAGCGCAGCCCGTAATTTATCGTCAATCGCCGCGAGAACCTCCAACTGTCCTGTCCAAAGAAGCCGTAGTGGTAAGCTAGGCCTTGATAGTCCGGACCGGCGTTGTCCAGCGAGCTTTGAGTGGGGAGACCGAGAAAGAAATTCGCTCCGGCAAATCCGGTTCCGGCATTCACGGACGAGCTCTGGGCACTGGGAAGGAAATTGCTAAAAGTGAACTCGCCGAGATTATCTGCACCATTGAAAGTCGACTGTTCGTTGACCCCGAACCGGTGCACGACAGCTCCGAATTTCATCGTGTGCCGGCCACGTGTCCAACTGAGGTTGTCGCCCCACTCCATATTCCGCGACTTCACCGGGTCCTCGCGATTGAAACCGGAAATGTCCTGAGCGGCTCCACTGAAATAGAAATGGGGGAATCCGCTGCCGGGAGGAAACGACGTGGCGGGGAGATTCAAACCCAGGTCCGCCCGTGCTGTGGCCTCATCAATGCCGATCTGATTGACGAGTTGATTGGATTGCATCCAACCGAAGCGGAATTCATTCAGCAGATTCGCCTTGACCGTGAAATTGTAAGAAACCACAAGGTTCTTCGGCCGATTTACAACGTTGCCGATGCCCAAACCTGGAAGCTCCGTGCTGGTCGTCGGCGTGAAATACTTGTCCGACCAGCGGCCGAACAGCCGCTGCCGCTCCGTTATGTTCTGGTCAATCCGAATATCGTACTGGTTCGAGTCTGAGGTGATGGGCTGGCTAAAGAGGTAGCGATCAACCCCACTGTTCGGGGGTGGAATGAACTTGGTAAATAGCGCGTTGCTGACGGAGTTGATGGGCTCCGTAATCTGATTGTTGAGGTAAGGCTGCCCGGTGAAGGGGTCCATCAACTGAATCGGGTTGGAACCCTGGAGCAAGGAGCTGAAATCACCGCTGCGCCAGGCATTTTGGAACACCTGAGTGCTCACGCCCGCATATTGATGGACCTTCAGACCCTCGAAGGTGCCAAAGAAGAATGTCTTGTTGCGCCGGATGGGCCCTCCCACGCTCACGCCGTAGTCGTTGTTCACACTGCGCGAAGGAAGTTGAACGTTGGTGGAGTTGAAGAACACATTGGGATTGGCATTTAAGGAGTTGCCGTTGTAATTGTAAAAGGCTGCGCCGTGGAACTGGTTCGTCCCCCCCTTGGTAACGAACAACACATCGGCGACTCTGGAGTATTCGGCGGCATTCCCCACCGAATCGATCCGTAGTTCCGAAATGGAGTCGGTCGAGGGGAAAGGGTTAAAGTCGACGCCATTCCGCCGGGTGCTTCCATCCCAGGTTCCGTCGACGGTCACGTCGCTCATGGCCGCGGATGCGCCCTGGATATCGAAAGGCGTGGCGGCGCGGCCATCGGCCCCCCCTCCCTTCACGGCCTCCGGCATGATATACAACGCCGCCAAGGGAGAGGTATTGATGGTCCGGAAGTTGAAAGGCGCGTTGACCAGATCCAAGCTCCGTGTGGCGTCGCTGATGGCGCCGTTCTCCGTGTTGATAAGGGGCGCCGCACTCACGACCTGCACCTGCGTGGCCTGCGTCGCCGGAGTGAGCGTGGCGTCGGCGCGCTGCTCTTGGCGCGCCACCAGTTCAAAGACGGTGGTCTTGAACTCCTGAAAGCCCGTCAGCTTGACAGCTACCACGTAGTGGCCGGGGAGAAGATTCAGGAATTCGTAGTTGCCCTGGCCGTCCGTGCTCGTGTTCTGCACGATGTTGGTGTTAACCTCGGTCAGGCTCACGTTGGCGTGCGGCACCACACCTCCCGAGGTGTCCCGCACCGTCCCTGTCAGGTTGGCAAAGGTTGATTGGGCAGATAGTCGCGTTGCCAGCAGGCTCATGCCTGCCAGCATGGCGAAGAGAATCGTCAAAACTTTACTGCAAGGTCTCATAGCTCAATTCCTCCATAACAATTTGGATGTCAATGCATCCCATTGCCCGACGCGCAAAATTCATTCAGTTTTTCTACCGGCAGCCGTGAGGGAAAAAAGCCGCGGGAGTCAAGGGCGTCATTGCGCCCAAACCAGTAAGCATCTCCGTGCAACTTGCTCGTGCCGCACTCAAATAAGAAGTTCCTCGTCAGCAAACCTGGGAGAAGCACGCAGAATTTCTTGAGCAATCTGTGTGGGTCCATAAATGACCCGCCCTTCAAGGGTTTTCTCACAACGTTACGAGATTTAGCCATCAATTCGCGTCAATGTCAAGTCTTTTTTTTCAAGCTTTTTTCAAGCCTCGTTCTCCCCAAAAAGGCGCCGTCTATCGCAATGATAGGCCCCCTCGCGCAGGCAACCAGTCAATTCCCCGGCAAAAGCCCGGCTTGATGAAAAGGACTTGACGGGCAGGTTAAGCCGGTGTTAAATTTTTTCTCGCAACGATTCAAAGAAAGAAGCTATTCTTCACATGACTACCATTCGCGAAATCGCCAAGCAGTTGGGCGTTTCCTTTTCGACTGTTTCGGCAGTGATCAACAAACGCCAATACGTAAGCGCAGCCATGCGAGCTCGAGTGGAGAAGGCCCTTGAGGATGCCAACTACCGGCCCAACCAGTTTGCGCGCGGCCTGAGACTGCGAGAATCGCGCACCATTGGCCTGATTGTTCCAGACCTGGCGAATCCCTTTTTCAGTCGCCTGGTGCGGGGCGCGGAGGACTACCTTACCCGCTTTGGGTACCGACTGATTGTGGCTGATTCCCGGGAAGACTGGAAACGAGAGCAGGACTACCTCGTGTCGTTCGCAGGCAAGACCACTGACGGGATCATTCTGGCGACATGCGCCACCACCGACCAGCAGGTCGCCATGATCCCTGAAATCCTACAGGAGGTGCCGTGGGTCTTCGTGGACCGATGTCCGCTGCGCACAAAAGGCATTTGCTTGTCAGTGGACAACGTGCGGGCGGCTTATGATGCGACCCAGCATCTCATCGAACTCGGCCACCGGCGGATTGCCATCGTTACTGGTCCACTGAACCTGCTGAACGCTGACGAACGCTTCAAGGGTTACAAGCGCGCATTGCGTGCGCACGACATTCCGATGGACCGCAGACTGGTCCGCACGGGTGACAATACGGAGGATTCGGGTTACCGGCGTGGCTTGGACCTCTTGCACAAACCAGACCGGCCAACCGCCATACTGGTGTGCAACAACCTGATGACGATGGGAGTTGTGGCCGCGATCCGGAAGCTGGGAATCGCCTGTCCCCGAGAGGTATCCTTGCTTGGGTTCGACGATTTCAATTGGTGCTCGTTGCTCACCCCATCACTGACCATGGTCCGACAGCCGGAATCGGACCTGGGCACTGCCGCGGCCAAGGCGGTCTTGGACCGGCTGCACTCGGCCGGCCAGGGCGTGCGCGACAAGGTCCTGTTGCCCACACAATTGATTGTGCGGGAATCCACCGCCGCGCCAAGCCGGGGGAGTCAGACTCAGCAATGAGGCCGCGATCATAATCCAGCTTAATCCCGACTCTGGGCCCCGCGCAGGTATTTGGCGACTTGGCAGGCGACACGGCGGCCGTTGAAGTAGCACCACTCCGCGCCGTGATAATCACCGAGGATATTCCCAGCCGCAAACCAGCCGGGTTCTGAAAGCGGATAACCCGAGCCGACTGCAACCCGGCGCGATGCCAGGTCAACCCGCAGATTCCCCATCAGCGCCAACTCGGTGTTGGGAACCAAGTTACCACAGATCATGATCAGGTCGCACCGTACTTGGACGCCGTTCGCCGGCGTCACAGCCGAGACGGAGCGCCCACCCACCACCGTCACTGCCTGGGCGCCGCCCTGATAATGAGGCTTTGCCCAGCGACCAAAATAGAATCTGGCAGGAAGACTGCAATTGGGCTTTGGGGAACGATCCATCATGACGGCGTCAGAAGCTCCCGCGGATTTCAGCTTTGCCGCGGCGGCGTGAGCGATCAGATCCGACCCCAATATGACCGGCGTGCAGGCCACATGGAATTCGTGTTGATCCACCAAATCCAGCATGTTCTTGGTGAACAAAAGGCCGCGCGGACGTGATCCGTTTATCCAGCCTCGTTCGGCGGGCGTCCTCTCACGTGCCCCGCATGCCAGCACCACGGCCTCAGCCGCTACCTGGAACCTGCCACGGCCGGGGTTCACCAACGTCGCCTTCTTTTCGCCCGGGAAAATTTCGATCGCCTGGGTCTCGAGCCGAACCTCGACCTCACTCGCAGCCAGTTTGTCGGCAAGGCGCCCGGCTATTTGCCCGCCAAAGACCACCCGTCCCTGGGTCCAGAGCACAAAAGTGGGGACTCCGCCCGGTTTCTTCTTGTAAAGCGACGGCACACCGCCGACCCTCTCGTGCCGGTCAATCAAGATGACGGGCTTGATCCCGCGCCGGGCCAAGCCGGTCGCGACGCCCACACCCGCGGGTCCCGCGCCGATCACCAGAACTTTGGCTTTCTCGATCGAGTTCATATTCGTTGATGCTCCACAAGCCCACAGCTAAGTGTTCAACAGCTCGCTCCCGGGACCGTTCTTAGTAACCCTCTCCAGCGGGATGCGGCAGTGACTCGATATGATTTCGGCTACAGGCACCAGGCATTCAAACGCTTGGCACCTTCCCATCAGCACCCTGGTCCGTCGCTTGACCGCGTCCAGAGTGCGCGGCTTCAGCGGTGATTCCAGGGCATCGATCACTTCCCCGCGCGACACATTTTCGCAAGTGCAGATGATCCGGCCGTAGTCTTGTTGCCGTTTCACGAGTTCGGTGTTCTCGAATGGCCTGCGCCACCACCCAGGCCATGCGCGCTCGGGCCGGCTGTCGGCTGCGTCTGGTTTTTCTTCCAGCTTCAATTCACAGTTGTCTGCCAAACCCTGAATCAGGTAATCAGCGAGCGCAGGTGAGGATGTGAATCCCGTCGAACGGATGCCCGTAACGGTAACAACTCCCGGATGGTGATCGTTGTATCGGATCAAATAACTCCCTTGCGCGCAATTGCAGCGGGCGCCTGCATAGGTGCCGATGACCGGCTGTCCTTTCAAGCGAGGGAACAGCCGCGCCGCTCCCTCGAACACCGCTTGCAGGCCCTCGCGCGTGGTACAAGTCGCGTCAGGTGAGTCAAGCGGCAGATCTTCCGCTGTCGGCCCGGCAATCAGGTTGCCGAAAATGGTCGGGATCACCAACACTCCCTTGGTTTGGGGTGTCGGCACTGGCAACAGGATGCGTCCGATCAAGGGGCGGCTGAATTTATCGAAGATGAGGAACTGTCCACGGCGGGGGTTGATATCGAACCGTTGGCCCGCATAGCAATCAGCGAGGGCGCGGCTCCCCAAGCCCGCGGCGTTTACAAGGATGCGCGTGGTGACCCGTTTCTGCGAGGAGGTCGCAAGGGTCTTGACTGTAGCACTAGGGTTCTCGACCGCAGCGATGGAAGCACCCAGGAGAAGATCGACACCGTTGGCCAGCGCGACTTCGGCGAATGCGATGGAGGCGGCAAAGGGGTCTGCGATCGACTCCCTGGGTACCAGGAGGCCGCCTCGGACGTATTCGGGAGCGTTGGGTTCAAGTTCCCTCACTTCGCTTGGCGTGAGCAGTCTGACCTCGTCGACACCGTTGGCCAGAGCCTTCTTGTGGATGTCGGGTAGCTGTGCCTCCTGCTCATCGTCGATGGCCAGCAGCACAGCGCCGCACGAGTCATACGGGATCTTGAGCTTCTCCGCCAAGACCGGCCATCGCCGGGAAGCCTGGGTGACCAGTTTCGACTCCAGGCTTCCGGGCGTCGCGTCAAACCCCGTGTGTACGATGGCGCTGTTGCCCTTGCTGGAGCCTTCGCCCACATCGAAATTCTTGTCAATCAGCAGCACTCGCAATTGGTACTGGGAGAGTCTATAGGCCAGGGCACAGCCGACAACCCCCGCTCCAACGATTGCAGCGTCGTAAGGCTGTGCTCCTAGTTGCGCGGAATCCAGGAACTTCAGTGAGGATTCACAACCCTCGCCTGGCCAGTCATACAGGATCTTGCCTTGCCGGGATGATGTCTGATCCATTTGCGATTCCACTCTGCCATCCATTTTTCATCGGCCCCCGGGGGGCGCCTATTGCGGTTACGCAGCTGCCTACTCTCCCGCTCGAATGACCGCATGCCGCGGCGCGGGCATGGGTATGTGCCCCTTGGTTTCCTGCCACAGGATGGCATTGAGTTTCGCCGCGTCGGCAGCATCGGCATGCGAGAAATCCATGCGCGCCGATTCCTTGGCGCCCGGCGCGTGGCGGGAGTTGGCCTGGTAAATAAGGCCGTTCCGGAGGTTCGTACGGTCGGCGGTGAAGGGCGGCTGATTTCCCAGCCCCCGGAAGGGGGGCACCATGACCGCGGCCTGCCCATCGTTGTTGTTCATGGGCGGCAATCCCAGCAGCACTTCCATGGTATGGATCATGTTGACAGTAGTGTAGAAGCTGTGGTCCACGAAGGGGTGATCGGGCGATCCGGGCGAGTATTTACAGACGACCAGCGCGGTGCTACGGTGTGCGTCGATGTGATCGGCGCCGTTCTGCGCGTCGTCTTCCAGAATGAAGATGGCGGTGTCCTCCCAGTAGGGGCTATGTGAGACGGCTTCCACGACGCGCCCCACCGCCAAGTCGTTGTCAGCTAGCGAAGCCTCGGGTTTCGGCATTCCCGGCTGCGTGCCAGCGGTGTGGTCGTTGGGTAGGCGCAAGATCACAAACTGAGGCAACTCGGTCCTTTGCCCTTTCTGGCGTGCCTTGACAAACTCATTGAATTCATTCAGAAATTCGTCAACACGCAACTGGTCGGGGTAATCGAGCCTGAAATCAGCATAGCGCGGGTCGAAGTGGTCGCGCAGTTCCGGCTTCGTTGGAACATTGCGGGCGATGATCGGTACTGGCCACGGCCAGGGGCTCGGCGACCCGTGGGGCTGTCCGACGTTCGCCGGCAGCGCCTCGCCGGGGCGCACGAGTTTCTGTTTGCAGTCTTGGCCGGCGATCACCGGCGTGCCTTCCCGGGGCGAGAGATCTTCCGGCGGAGAATCACACCATTCCGTGGCCACGAATTCACCGTAATTGCGGTGCGTCAGTTCATGCCGGGCGACGTTGGTCCAGATATAACCCGTGCCGGGCTCGTTGACGTCAGACTGGCCCTCCTCCAAGGGATAGCCGTTGGCCACGCGGCCCTCATAGTCGTAGGTGCGCTCGTCGCCGCGGTATCCGACCGGCCAGGTCTTTTCCGTATAGTCGCTGGTGATTGCCGCCATAGACCAGACGTGCCCGTTGCCAGAGACTTCGCCGCTGTCATAGAAGTTGTCCAGTATCCCGAACTGCCGCGCCAGTTGATGCTGGTTTGGTGTGATGGCTTCGCCGAACATACACAGCGCCGGGTCGCCGTTGCCGGGATTCAAGTCTCCGAATACCTGATCGTACGTGCGGTTTTCCTTGATGATGTAAATAACGTGCTTGATTGGATTCCTGCGCCCCTGGAAGGGGATGGCGTTGCTGTTGCCCCGCATCAGATTGCTTTCCAAGACTTCTTGTGTGGATTGTGCCAGCGCACGTTCTGTCTCCTGTAGGTCCAGGCGCGCGATCGAGCCGCGGATCAGCGACGCGATGTAAAGATGGGGTGTCCAAGGACGCTGGGGATCGCGCCCGCTGTCCATAGGGTCCGATGCCGAGAGGGGGCAGGAATTCGGACCTGTCCCTTGACCCTTTCCTGAGGCAACGAACAGCTCGCCTCCGCGTACCGCCACGGCGGTGGGGTACCATTCCGTAGGAATGAAACCCCTCGCGTAATAGGGGAGAGGGAATTTCTCGATGCCCACATCGAACACAGCGACCGCGTCTGCCGAGGCATTCGCCACAAACAATTGTTTCCCATCAGCAGTCAGCGCCAGCCCGTTGGGATAACTGCCCCCATATTCCTGCCCAGGCAACAAGGTGGAAAGATAGACGGGCGGCTTGTCGATGGCGGCCGTCTCCACAACCGCCACGGCATCAGAGTTGGAGAGCGCAACGTAGAGCCGCGTCTCATCAGGGCTCAGCAGCAGAGCGGTCGGGTGCGATCCCGACGCCGTGGACGAATTCGGAGCAAGCAGGGAAATCCAGCGAGTTACTCTGCCCTGCGTTAGATCCAATTCCGCCACCTGCGAGGCGTTCCACAGGCTGCAATAAGCGCGCTTACTATCCCGGCTCGCAGCTACAGCGTAAGGATAAGAACCCGGAACGTAGTCGCGCGTGCTCAGATCGAAGCGCCGCAGGATTTCGCCACTTGTGGCATCGAGTAGCAGGGCGTCGTCCGAAAGGTTGTCGGCGACCAGAATCTTTTCCTGCCCACCCTGGTCGACTACGGCCAGCCCCGCAGGGTAGGGTACGGCTCTGGCCGGCGGCACGCGTGGAGTCTCGTGGGTGGGCAGCTTGCCCGGGCCGAGGGGTTGCAAGGGGATGTTGAGGAACCGCTGCGGTGTGACGCGGCCATCCGTGAAGGCATACACGGCGATGCCGTTTCCTGTATCACCCGCGAGCTTGCCCTCAGGATCGGTCAAGGAGGCGAAGGAAGCATAGAGCCGCTTGCCGTCACCGCTGAAGGCTAGCCCCAGGAAAAACGTCTGTCGCGCGTTTACGTGGAGGCGGGAGTCGGGATAGTCGGAAAGTTGGTTACTTTGCAGGTCCAGGATCGAGATGGATTGTTGATAGCCCGACTCTTCCGTCCCCCGGCCATTATTGAGCAGCCCAAGATAACGACCGTCTGGGCTGAGCGCCATGGCGGTGGGAAAACTGTTTGTTTGGTGCGGGCGGCCCGGAAGGGGTTTGAGAAGGACTTTGCTCGACGGAAGGCGAACAGTCCTGTTCGGCCGTGCTTCCTGCCCGCTGCCAGATTGCACAGCGCTCGCTGCGGCTAGACCAAGGAGGACTGAAAGGAGCGCCAAAGAGCGCGCCAGGAACGCGTTACCGTGTCGCGTTGAATTGCTGGTGCTTCGTTTCCAAGAAAACCACTGATCCAATGTATTGCGCGAGTCCATTTCAAATGAAAAAGAAATCGCCACCCGTCCTACTGTTATCCAAAACACTAACGCCCTGCGCTTGGCTGACTTGCCGGACGTAACAACAGATTCGACCATAAACATATGCAATTGTAGCGAAGGTTCTTCGGGCACCAGCCGACGCATGACCATGAAGCGTCGTGGCACGGGCCAGCCATAAAGAGCGCTCTTCTCGCAAAGTTGCGATATAGAACCATGCCGTCATCTGCTTGTGAAGACTTTTCTGAGCACGCCACAATCGAGCTCGATGTGATCTCATCCGCACGTTAGGCGCGTGTTGTGAAGGATGCCAGGAAGTCTTCGGTAAAGATCCAAACTGATTGCGGATTTCCCGCACCACACGTTCCTGGACACTTCACGACAAGGGTTATGGGGCCGATCGTGTCGGCGCGGCGGATTAATTAAAGCCTGTGGTGCGCCACATAGTGATGCCGCAGGCGACAAGAACGACGAGCATGGCGGAAGTAAGCCCCGCCAGCCAGACCCAGTTGAATTCCATGTGGGGTATGACGGCCAACGCCCCGAAAGCGACGAAGATTGCCGTGGCGCCAACGACCAGCGACCAATCCAGCCAAGTGCGCCGGAAGGGAGCCTCGCTCTTCTCCTTACCCTCCATGCTGGTGGCCACATAGGCCGGATCGATGTTGTAAAGGTCGCTTTCCCTCTGTGCCGCTTCTTTCCAGCTTATGTATTCGCTCTCCGGGGCGGAGGAAAAAGCAATCGCCACGGCGCCAACCGCCATCAGCAAGGAGCCGCCGACCACCTTCGCAATGATGCCGTGAGGCGCGCCACGCAATTCTCCGAAGACCAGGATACCCCAGAGCAGCCCCCAAAGCTGATTGGTATTGGAAAGCGGAATCCCACGACTGATGCCCACGTACTTGGCGGCGAAATTTTGAAAAAGGTCTCCTATCACCCACATAAAGCCGCCCAACAGTGGCCAGAAGAGGATGCCCCGGCATCTAACCAGCTCATGCCAAAGGGGCGTCGCGCCGCCCATAAACCCCACCGTCAACCCCGTAATTGTACCCATCTCGCCAAAGGTGAAGAAGGTCACGAAGGAAAGCGGGTTCATCCCGGTAATGTAGGCCTTGCGGTAGGGGATATACATTGACCCAAGCACCATGCCTGCGCCCAACGCCGCCGCCACCCCGCGCAGGTGATGCGGGGATGAAGTCTGAGACGTGGACGCCAACGACAAAAGCAACGCGCCGCCGAAAATGATGACTGCGCCGCCGACCACTCCTGCCCAGCGGAGCCATCCCGCGCGACGCAGTTCTCTGAAGAAGAGAATACCCCAAACGATCCCAATCAGGCTGTTGGAGTTCCACAGGGGAAAGGCGATGCTCAGGCCGATATCTCGCACGCCAAAGATCGTCAGAGTGTTTCCAACCGCCCACAGGCAACCGGCCAAAATCCCCCACATGACCAGGTGGGGCGCCTGCCGGACGTCTCCGCCGATGTCGGAGGTGCCGCGAATCAGCGCCGGCAGGCTCCACCGCGAGATGAACGCACCGAGAACCATCATGAAGGAAATGATGAAAGGTGAAACCGCGATGGTCACGATCTTTGTCGGCGCCTCGGCTGCGGCCAGCCACAGAGCAGCCGCCAGACCGCAAAACACTCCCAGCGCCTGGAGGGTCCGCTGGCGTGAACGATCAGTCAAGCTTTCTGCAATGGTTGAGTTCAAGGGTCTGTGCCCCCCGTGAAGTCGTCGTAAGTTACTGAATGGCTCTCAACAGAATCAACCCGCCCAATAAAACCGCCAGGGGGACCCAAAACTGTACGTCGCGGAACATCGCGACCCACCACGCCCTTTTTCTTCCCTTGACTCTACGATTCTCTTCGAGCATCTCGATTAGCAGGCTCCTCTATTGAGCAGAGATCTCTGCCTTCCGGTCGGCGAAGAAACTCAGGGTGGCGCCACTACCGGCGTTCGCTTCTGCTCCCGCAACAGCTCGCTCGGCCGCCCTTCACCCCGGAGAGTCTGGACTTCCGCGGTCTCCGGATATCGCCATCGATCCTTAATGAGCTGCCTCGATCTCGCTGACGTCTACAGGTCGCTTCTCGTGTTGAGAGGCGGTTGCTGCGATGCTGATCCGCAAAGCGGCGACCGCATCCGCCCCGGTAATGGACGGCTGCCGGCCCTGCAGCACGTTGTCGACGAAGTTCTGGATTTGTGCGAGGTATGCACCCTCGAACCGTTCCATGAAGTACGGCACGACGTCGTGAGTGATTCCTTCGCGGGTCATGACCAGGATCGGCGTCTGCCGGTAATAACCGACCTCGATGGACCCCTTCGTGCCCCAGATCTCCGCGCGGATGTCATAGCCGAACACGGCGTTGCGACTCAGGTGTACGGCGCCCACCGCGGCGCTTTCGAAAACCATGTTGATGACCGCGTTGTCGATGTCGCCGACCGATTTCATTTCGGGATAAGCGAGCGTGCCCCCCACGGCATGGACCGTCTTGACGTCGCCCATGTACATCCGGGCCACATCGAAATCGTGAATGCCCATGTCCACAATCAATCCCCCGCTGATTAGGGGGTCACAAAACTCCAAAGGCGGCGGGAAGGGATCCCGTGAAGTCGAGAGTAGGAGCACGGGATTACCGATCACTCCTTCCTCGATTTTCTTCTTCGCGGCAACGTACCCGGCATCAAAGCGCCTCTGAAATCCCATCTGGAGAAAGGCGCGCGAGGATTCCACAGCCTGCAGCACTTCCCCGGCTTCTGCGAGCGAGTTGGAGATCGGCTTTTCGCAGAAAATGGCCTTGCCCGCTTCGGCAGCGTGGATGACTACTTCCCGATGGGTACTGGTGGGAGTGACGACGGCCACGGCATCGACGGCCTTGTCGCTCAGGAGGTCCTGGTGGCTCTCGTACCACTTGGGAACGCCATTATCCCGGGCAAATGATTCCGCGAGGCCCGGCTTCCTGTCGGCAACCGCTACGAGCCGGGCGTTCGGGACGCGATTAAGAAAGTAGGCCGCGTAAACGCGGCCCATCCTCCCCAGGCCGATAAGGCCGAGGCTTAAGCGGCTTTGCATGGTGCACACCTCCGCGGGTGGATTTCCGTCAAACGGGCCGGCCGGTTTTCCCGGGCCGACACTCCGGCCGCCAAGCCTATCACCACGGCCATGAGACCGTCGTGGCCGCTCACCGGGACCGGCTTGTTGTTCAGAATGGATTGGACGAAAGCCTGCATCTCGTTCCGGAACGAATCGGCATACCGGTCCATGAAGAAGTTCAACGGCAAAGAGGAATGTATACCGGAGCGGTCAAAACAGATGTGATTGTCCGGAGTATTGTTCTTCACCGTGACCATGCCCTCGGAGCCGAACGCTTCAACGCGCTGATCGTAGCCGTACACAGCCTTGCGGCTATTGTCGATGGCGCCCAAGGCCCCGTTTTCGAATACCAGCGTCACGACCGCCGTGTCCCAATCGCCAGCCTTCCGGAACACGGGATCAACAAGGACATCGGCCTTGGCGTACACTTCGAGTACTTCGCTACCCATGAGGAATCGGGCCATATCAAAATCGTGGATGGTCATATCCAGGAAGATCCCACCCGAGGCCCGGATGTAGTTCTCAGGAGGCGGGGCCGGGTCGCGGCTGGTGATTCTCAGGATATGCGGCACGCCGATCTTGCCGGATTTAATGGCTTCATGCACCTTCAGAAAGTTCGGATCGAAGCGCCGGTTGAAGCCCACCATCAGGCTGACTCCGGCCTTCTCCACGGCTTCGTTGATCGCCGCGATTCTCTCGATGGACAACTCGGTTGGCTTTTCGCAGAAGATTTGCTTGCCCCGCGCGGCAGCATCCAGGACTATCTGGGCATGGGTGTTAGTCGGGGTACAAACGGCAACAGCATCCACATCAGGCAGATCTAACACTCGCCGGTAATCCGGGAACACCTGCGGAATACCAAACTTCGCCGCGACTGCGGCCAGTTCTTCGGGAACGACATCAGACAAAGCCACAACTTCGGCCCCCGCGATCCGGTTCACCAAGTTTTCGATGTGGATCTTTCCGATTCGCCCCACTCCCAATACACCAAACCGGAGTCTGGTTTTGCTCATTGTACTTGGCTCGTCTCTGCCCTCGCACGCGGCTTAGCAGCGGCGTAGGACGCAATCTCTTCCTGGAGTGCGCCAGGGGTGCCCCAACGCGAGAAGCGGCAATGCCCTCCAGGATTGCCGTATGGGCCACCGCCCTTACTGTGTATCCTTGCTCGTCGGCGATCCGTGGTTTAAGGCGCTGGTCTCTGTCCTCACCAACGGGCTGTTGCGGAGGGCGCGCGGCACCGCGGTGTGCGAAAAGTTGGCGGCGCGCGCTATGTCCTTGATCGAGACCCTTTCGGATGTGGGCATGCGAGGTCTTCCCAACCCGCTTGTCAAAGAGGCGTGGATATTATGAAACCCCTTTGTATCCGCCTCGGCGCGCAAAAGCTCGCTGGCGGTCACTAGGCAAAATACCAAGATGCCAGGCGTTGGTTCAGCCTAGCCGCGTTTTCAATGACCTTCTGGGTCGGCACCCAAATGTCTCACACCAAGAAGTTTCTAGCAACGTTGCGAAATTTAGTCATCGATTTGCATCTATGTCAAGTCCTTTTTGTTACTAATGATCGACATGGGTAAACTGTCCCCACAACACATGACGTATAATGCCGGCGTGTGGTCGTGGCCGAGAGGCCTGGACCCTTGTTGTCTACAGCAGCCATCTACTGGTCGGTTCGGGGGATTGATGGCAAATCGGGTAATGCCATTTTCTCAAGCGTAAGAGCATCGGGAGAGAGAAAACATGGATAGACGTCACTTTATAACCAACGGCGCCAGCGCGGTTATGACCACGTCCCTGGCAAAAAAGCTCAAGCTGTTTCCGAACGGTGCAATCTCAGCCGAGTCGATTTATGCGGCTCCGACCCAAGCTAGGAGTGAACGAAATGCAGTGGGCCGTCATCGCATCGGCATCAATTACACCCCTTCGAACAACTGGTGGTTCTGTTGGAACGAGTGGAATGTCAATCCGATCAAGCGGGACCTGGATGCCATCGCGGCTCTGGGAGCGGACCATCTGCGGATTATGCTGATATGGCCCTATTTTCAGCCCAACCTGACCTGGGTGAGTGCAGCGCACCTGGAGCGATTGAGCGAACTGCTTGCGCTGATGGGAGAGCGCGGCTTGGATGCCCTGGTAACTGTATTTACCGGGCAGTTGAGCGGCTGGCTCTTTCTGCCGCCCTTCAACAAGCCGGACCCTGCACTGTACACCGACCCTGGAATCTGGGCTGCACAGGAGCTCATGATTACAGAGCTGGCGCGCACGATGAAGGCGCACGACAACATCCTCGGTTTCGACTTCGGCAACGAGATGAACACATGCTGGAGTGCGGAGCCAGCGGTAGGCGATGCCTGGATGGTGAAGATGTTCGCGCTGATGAACTCTGCCTATCCGGGGGGCGTCCACGTGAACGGGGTGGATCACAAGCCTTGGTTTCTGCCGACAACCTTTTCTCCGCGTGCTCTGGCTGCCAACCCCTTTCCGGTCGTGCACGCCTATCCTTACTGGACGGATGCGCTGAAGTACGGAGGTCCCATGGACCCACCAAGCACACGGTTGCTCGTCGCCTTCGCAGCTCTAGTCCGCTCTTATGCCGGCTACCCTCAGAAGCCGGTTTGGGCTGGAGAGTTCAACACTTGTATTGAGTCCATGCCTGAAAAGCAGCAGGCGGAATGGCTGGAAACGGCCGTCACGGCTGCCATCCAATCGGGAGTAAGCTGGTTCACCTACTGGGATAGCCACGATGTGAATCGAAAGTTCGCGTTCAACTCACTGGAATACAGTCTTGGGCTGCTTACGAATGATGGAAGGGTGAAAGAACAAGGCAGGGTGTTCAAACAACTCGCTGCTTCCTATCGTGGCAAGCTTGTAGTATTTCCAACTGCGGCTCCTCCCCCTCCACCGGTGGAGCACAACTTCGATGCAACCTGGAAATGGATGCTGGATTTCCTGGAGTGGAAGCCAAAGTCTACAGGGATGTGAAGCGATCCGATCAAGCTGAAACGGGCGAAACAGGACGCCAGCCACAATATGACTCTTCTACATGGATTTGCCTTGACCTTTCTGGCTGGCCTAAGTGTCGGTTTCAGCATGTGGTCGATGAAGTGGGCGCGAACTTGGAAATGGGAGAACTTCTGGCTGATCTACTCCCTCTTCTCCCTGATTGTCGTTCCGTTCGGTCTGGCCTTTTGGCTCTTACCTCACCTTGGGCGGGTCTATGCTTCCCTGATGCCGCTCGAAGCTTTGCAGCCGTTCTTATTCGGCGTTCTGTGGGGCTTTGCGCAGCTCGGTTGCGGAATCTGCGTCCATAAGCTAGGCTTTGCGGTCACGGGTGCAGTGGTCAACGGAATCGGGGCTGCTTTCGGAACGCTGCTTCCCCTTGCGCTCCTACACCGGGCGATGGTTTTCCAGACGCGCGGGGTGCTCATCCTGTCCGGCACGTTGGTGATGTTGGGTGGCGTGGCCTTTTGTGGCTTGAGCGGCTACCAGCGGGAGGACGAAGCGCGGCGACAAGGCCGGGGCGCAGGGTTCGGGGTGAAAGAATCGGCGATGAGCCAGACCGCCTCGACGCGAGCGGGCTATATCCTGAATGTAGGCATCGCCGCCGGATCAGGGGTGCTGGCGTCGCTGTTGAATGTCGCTCTGGCCTATGGCGGCGACATCATGCAGAAGGCACGCCTCCAAGGCGGGCAAGCCTCCTGGGCGCCCTTTGCGGTCTGGCCGATTGCTCTCCTCGGGGGCTCGCTTGTCAACATCGCGTACTGTGTTTACCTGCTGTCGCATAATCGAACCTGGGGGAATTTCGGAGGTGGGATCAGAGAAGTGTTTAACCCTGCGCTGGCGGGATTCATGTGGATGGGCGGTATCGCCCTATACAGCAGCGGCACAACCTTCCTTGGGGTCCTTGGGGTTTCCATAGGTTTTGGGCTGTATATGATCATGATAGTACTATCGGGTCAGTTGGCCGCAGTTTTTACCGGTGAGTGGCACCTTACGCGGCGCGTTACCTCGGGGTCGTTTGGGGCGGGGATAGCCTTACTTGTCCTCGCCTTCATTGCAATCGGGGCTGCGAACTATATCGGCAAGTGACGCCAAACCAAGACGGAGCGAGGTCGACATGACGAAGCTGAGAGTTGTCAGAGCGGACGAAATAATGCCCTTTAGTCCCGCCGGTACAGGAGGAAAATATAAGTCGCGCCTGCTGATAGAGTCCGAGGGCGTAGGTTCAGAGAAGTTAGTGTTGAACGAGGTGACCATGGCGCCGGGTTCCTCGTCAGGGGAAGCGGGAAGTCATCCAATTCCCTACGATGAGACGTACTACATCCTGCGTGGACAGGCGAGAGTGGATTTCGGTGAGGGAGAAGAATCGTACGATGTGGTGCCTGGTGCTGCGGTCTTTATCGCTGGTGGCACTAACCATAAGATTACAAATACAGGCACGGACGAACTGGCATTTTTGACTATATGGCCCCTCCAGCCGACGGAGGAAGGCGTCAATGGGGTATGGGATGGGCGCAAGAGGGCCTGGGGGACCACGTTCCGGAAGGTTGCCGTGTCGAAGCCGGAGCGTTAGAGCAGAGGTCCCGGATCCGCAGGCGCTGGCCATCCGCTCCTCGGTTAACGGGCGGGTGGTGCAGAATTCCAATACGCTGAAGATGATCTTCTCCCGTGCGAGAGCTGATAGCCTTTATCTCGCGCTATGATTGACCAAGGAGCAACATGAAAGTCGAACTGAAGGGCCGCCTCGCCCTGGTGACAGGAGCGGCACGGGGCATCGGCCGCTCGATTGCACTGGCGCTGGCGGATAATGGCGCCACGGTTGCCGTTAACGACGTGACCAATGGTGAACCTACCTGTGAAGAGATCCGCCGCCGTGGCGGGAAGGCAGCTTTTTATCAGGCGGACGTCTCCGACGTCGACGCGGTCAGCGCCATGGTGGTCAATGTAGAACGGGACCAGGGGCCAATCGACATACTCGTGAACAACGCAGGAGTCAACGTTGGCAGTGACCGCCGTCCGATCGATGAATTCCTCGATTCCGACTGGCACCGAATCATCCGCGTCGATCTTGACGGCGTCTTTTATTGTTCGCGCGCCGTCTCGGCAAGAATGGTCAAGCGCGGGAAGGGCACGATTATCAATATTGGCTCGGTCTTCGGGGTAGTCCCGGCCCGGCTCCAGTGCGCCTACACGGCGGCCAAAGCAGGCGTCCTCAATTTCACGCGCTCACACGCCCTGGAAGTAGGGCAATACGGCGTGCGCGTGAATGGGATTGCACCAGGCTCAATCCTCACGGAAGGGACCAAGACGCTATTCTATAATCCCGAATCGAAACAGAAGGCTGAGAGTTTGCTAAGCCATATTCCGCTCGGCACCCCTGGGGAACCCGAAGACATTGCCGCGGCGGTCCTTTACCTCGCTTCGGACGACGCCAAGTACGTCACCGGCCATGTCTTGGTCGTGGACGGCGGGTGGACGGCGGGCTTCTCACGCGATTGGTAGTGACATACCCTGTAACCGTGTCTGCTGCAATTGGTGATTGCTGATTCACAACGAATCACATCCTGGTCGTTGATCGTATACTGCTGCCGGCGGATGAACGCACAATTGAAGGAAAAGCCGCAGAGTGTCTGGAATACGAGACTCTGCGCTGGATCGCGGTTCTGCGCATGCGCGAGCGCTGGCCGGAGTTGCCGTTCAAGTTGATTCCTTCTTACCTGCACGCGGTTCCGGCGCATTGATTTTGGCTCGGGAAAGGGCGTATTTGAGCGGACTTAGAAGCGGACTTATTTGAGGACATATTGTGTCTTGACAGTTATACAATACACTGATATAACACATTTTAGTTGATTGCATGATGCGGACATGAAGGCGGACACAAGAGCGGCAGAAGATCGGGGCGAGCTGGTTTCGCTGATGGAGCCTTTGCTGATTGGCGAAGGCTCCCGTCATCGCGGCGGGCTGACGGACCTTGCCCTGGAGCTAGCGCAAGAGTCTGCCGGGTTTCGGCGCAGCCTGCCGGAGAGCCTGCTGGCGTCCCTTGCCGATCTGGTGCGCGCAATGAACTGCTACTACAGCAACCTGATCGAAGGGCACGACACTCACCCGATCGATATCGAGCGCGCGCTAAAAAACGACTATAGCAAAGACGCCCACAAGCGCGATTTGCAGCACGAAGCGAGAGCACATACCGCCGTCCAGAAATGGATCGACGACGGCGGCCTGAAGGGGCGCGCGGCCACAAGCGATGGCGTTTGCGAAGTCCATCGCCGCTTCTGCGAATTATTGCCCGAGCATCTGCTGTGGGTGGAAGACTCGGAAACGAAAGAACGTGTACGGGTCGTCCCCGGCGAACCGCGCAGGAAAGACGTCAGGGTCGGCGCTCATACCGCCGTCAGTCCCGGCGCCGTGGGGCGCTTTCTGAAGCGCTTCGAGGAGGGTTACGACCGCCTCGGCAAGACGGATACGATCCTGGGCACCGCGGCGGCGCATCATCGCCTCGTGTGGATTCATCCGTTTGTAGACGGCAATGGCCGCGTTGCACGCCTGATGTCCCATGCGATGCTGCTGGAGACACTTGATACCGGCGCCGTCTGGTCGGCGGCGCGCGGCTTGGCGCGCAATGTTGATGCGTATAAAGGGCACCTTGCCGCATGTGACAGCACCCGTCGCAACGATCTTGATGGGCGCGGGAACTTGAGCGAAGAGGCTCTCGAGGGATTCACAGATTTCTTTCTTAGAACCTGCATCGACCAGGTCGAATTCATGGAAAGCCTGATGCAGCCGGATCGCCTGCGGGCACGCATCCTGCTTTGGGCCGAAGAAGAAATCAGGGTCAATACCCTGCCGCCCAAGTCAGGCAGCATCCTCGAAGCCGTGCTCTACCGGGGAGAGCTGCCTCGTGCCGATGCCGCCGGCGTTGTGGGCGTAGGCGAGCGCCATGCCCGCCGTATTGTCTCAGCATTGATCGAGCGGGGGGTACTCGCCGCTGAGAGTCCGCGCGCGCCGCTGCGCCTTGTCTTCCCGGCGGCGCTTGCCTCGCGCTGGATCCCGGGATTGTTTCCCGAGAAGACGAATATGCGCTAACAACATGATCTGAGGTTTCCTGCGCCGGAAGCGTAGTAGCGCAGAGTCTCGTTCTCCAGAGACTCTGCGGCTTGCGCGTATGGAAACGGGCATATAATTCCGCCTGCTTACGGCCTGGGTCTTCTTGCCGGATCCCGCCACGGCGGGGCAGGCGATTTTATTCCCCCGCTTTCCGATCAGCATCTCGCGGGTAATGGAATCGATCAAGGTCAGCTCAACTCTTCGCATCAATGCCGGCAGAAAAGAGTCGGGGCTTCTCTGGCAGCCCCGATTTTTCGACCGGGCTCTGCGGAGCGTTAAGGAATATTGCGAGAAGGTGGAATACGTTCACCTCAACGCCGTGAGAGCGGGCCTCGTGAAACGGGCAGCGGGCTGGCCGTGGTTGAGTGTGCACGATTACGCCGCGAACCTGAGCAGGGCGGTCAACCCGAATCGCATTCTGGCCGTTGATCGTATACCGCTGCCGGCGGATGCGGAAGGAGTATCGGTTCGACTACAGCCGAGCCAAGCCGAATCGCTTTGCCGAAAGGATGTCGGAAGGTGTAGTGGCCGTGGTTCTCGAACCGGACGTTGCGGCGGTGTTCAAGTCGTCGAAGACTGTCAACGCCCTCTTGCGTTCCGTGATCGCTGCGATGCCAGAGTCCCGGCAACAACTGGGCCAACCCGCAGGTCAAGCTCAGGCTGGCGCTCTCCAACCAACCCGGACTTAAGAATCAGGCCACGGTTGCCTTCTGCTTACTGACTACTCTCTGACTCCGGAAACCTGCACCTTGGCCCTCAACAATTAATGCTTGACAAATTCCAGATTGTGAGCTATCATACTAGCGTATGATTACGACGTGGTACGGCCACAGGGACTGCCTCCACCCGAGCGCGTCTGCCTATCTTGGCGACGGACATCCTCCGCAGTCGTGGAAAATGACTTATTGGCAGGCGTCTTCTGTCAACCGTCAACTTTTGACGGTCGACTGCAACTCGGAAAGAATTCTTTTTTGACGGAACGAAGCGGGAATGTTGTTGAAAAGAAAGCAGGCAGGTGGTAGGTCGTGGGTGGGGAAGAGCAGGTGCAGGATGCAGGATTCAGGATTCAGGTGACAGGGAAAGGGGGTAATTCTATTGTGAATTATGAATTATGGATTGTGAGTTCCCTTCTTACTTCTGGCCACCGCCGACTGCCATCTGCTTACTGCCTACTGCCGACTGCCCACTGCACTTGGGGGGAGTTCGAGTTGGCGGGAATCTTGGCCCGTACCGCAGTCTGCTACACAATGTCACCATGGCTGAGAAAGAAGAAACGCTAGTAACTTCAAAAAGCGAAGGAACGAAGCGGGAATGTTGTTGAAAAGAAAGAAGGCAGGTGGTAGGTGGTAGGTCGTAGGTGGGGAAGAGCAGGTGCCAGGCGGTGGGACGTAGGTCGAGTTGGCAGGACTTTTGGCCCCTACCGCAGTCTACTACAGAATGTCACGATGGCTGGGAAAGAAGAAACGCTAGTAACTTCAAAAAGTGAAGGAACGAAGCGGGAATGTATATGAAAACAAAGGGCTGGTCTTCAGCAGCTTGGCACGAAGCTGGGATGTGTTTGAAAATACAGGTACTTAGCCTTTTATTGCGGGGATGTTGTTGAAAAGAAGAGGTGTTAAGGCTAGCCAGAGCGAGCGGGGATTATGGCATACGACAATTTGTCACTCCCTCCACACATCATCCCGAGTTCCGAATCTTCCGCTGCACTCAGGGGGCGAGCGAGTTGGATGAGCCAGGAGTTTGCATGCGGCTTTTCCGTTGAGGCCGAAGTCGAAACCCGCCCGCAGACGGGTCGGGCTTGGCGGGCTCGCCCGCATCAAGGTCGGGCCGGCTTGCAGCGGGCTCTTCTAGCTTTGGCGTTTCACAATCACGGTCGGATTCCAGATCACCGCCTCTGCTGCGATATGACCCGAGTGCTGGAGGACGAATCGCAACGAGTCGCCTTTCGCCACCTGGAGGTCCTCCACCCGGCATTCGACCACTTTCGAGAAGTCAGGCAGGATTTCCGCCCGGCCGTTTGCCGGCCAAATCTGCCGGTCGTTGTGCAGAATGCGCGCTTTGATGGTGTGCCCGTTTTCGGCGCTCGGATCCTTGCGGATTGACCCGGAGATCGTAAGCGCGGCGTTGGCGGGTGCGACAAGCGTACGGGATACGTCGGACTGGGCGCCCGGCTGCATCCAGATCCGCCCGATCGTGGCCATCCCTGAGCCCACCCACCGCCCCTCATACCCTCCATTGTCCCATCTCATTTCGCCGAACCCGGCTCCTTCCACCGCCTCTTCGTATCTCCACTGCTGCCCCCCTTGAGTCGGGCTGAAGCCACCCAGCGCCGTGTAGGTCTCCGGATCACCCGATATCAAGTCGGCCACCACCGACGGACTTCGGTTACCGTCGCCATCCACGGTGCAGACTTCATAGCGAGCCTCAAGGTGTTGCCTGGCATTGTCCTTGTAATCGAAGAAGAATGTGCCTTTGGCCGCCCTGCCAACCAGCCCTCCCTCTCTGCGAACTTCGTAGTAGGACACCCAGTTGTTGTCGCTCCCCCCCTTCCATGCGACCTCGACTCCCTGCATGCCAAGGTTCGTCCCCAGCCGCTTGGTGACCCGCCCAGGAGAGCTGGGCGGCGTTTTGTCGGTCCCGGAACCCGGATAGTTGGGGAGATTCAGGAAGATGAGCTCTCCCGGCATCACCGATCCGAGTTCAATGCCAGACTGCATCAGAGCCCAGCCCAATCTCGATGCCTGGTAATTCGATTTAGCGCAACGAATGTCGTAGAACAACTCGGGATTCAGGCCACGTGGCTTGACGACGACGGGCTTGCCGGGCGCCGGATCGAGCCGCAGGGGTGCGCCGAGCGCGGCGTATTTGAATCCCATCGCGTCTATATGGCCTTTGCTCGTATCGAGATCCACCGAGGCCAAGACTGCTCCGTCTTCGGCCCGGACCACCATCAGGGTATAGACACCTTCCGCATTCCGTTCGGCGTACTGGCCCAGATGGGTAATCGTAACTGGCTCGCTCCCGGTCTGAATCGCCATGCCAAAGAACTTCTCCTTTACGGGCTTCTGCGAGCCAAGCTTCTCCACGGAGGCGATGTAAGACCTCTGCTCACCCGCCGTTGCATATTTGAGATTCAGGGGACCGTAACCTTCACCTGGAACGCCGTAGTACCGGTATTCATGGTCAACCAAGTCCTCATAGATTCCGGTATCCAGGCGCGCAACTTCGGTTGTCGTCAACTTGCACATGTCCCCGGCGCCGCCGTAATAGAAATCGGACGCGGTGCGCTCCTTGGGCTTGCAAATGAGGTAGTAAGTAGGACCGAGCTTCGCGTGCTTGGCGATGATGACGCCTTTGGAGTCCGTACGATCCATCCGCTGGAAGTACCATACCGCGTCGTCATTCTCGACGGCGGGTCGGAAGACATGACTCCAGCGTCCCGCCACGCCCTGCGCGACTAAGTAGTGGTAGATTTCCCAGTCCTTACGGATGGCCTCAAGGTCCGGCCCATCACCGGGATCACGATACCAGCAGGGGTCCAGACAGAGGTGAGTACGGTCGCTCGCAGCATTGTAGAACGTGTGGTCGAAATCGACGACGTTGTGGTACTTGTCAGGCGGCACCAGCAGCGACGTGTAGTAACTGGTGTAAGGTCCCACGCCTCCGTCCGTATATTCACCCGAATCGGCCAGGCGGGCCATGTCATAGCTGATCCAACGGCCACCCCCAGCACAGGCGTCGATTCCACTTGCTTTGTGGGCTTCCTTAAAACCTTGTGCGAGACCCCGGAAGCTCTGGTCAGAGTCGAGGTAGCCGGTGTCGGTTGCACTGATTCCCTCAGGGCCATCAAAGCGCCACTGGTAATCACCCCAGGCCTGCACGCTCTTGTCGAGAATCTGCCGCTGCCAGTCGGCGGTGGCCTTGATGGATTGCTCCAACACGTCCTGCTTTGGAATCAGCCACTCCGGGTGCTGCTGCCCGATTTCAGAATCAGGAGTGGCGAGAAAAGTCGGATACCAGAGCGCCCACTTCATTGCATGCTTGGCAAGGTATTCGTTCGCCAAGCGCCAGTCGGGACCATTCCAGTTTCCCCACTTGTCATACCAGCCGGCGTCATCCCACAGTATGTCTCCGCCTGTTTCCCTGAGCAGATCCACATAGCGAAGGTCCAGGGCTAAACGTCTTCCCCAATTCTCGGCGCATGGCCTGCCGCCTGCGCCAACCCAGGGTGAGGGCCAGTCCACCGCCCAGCGGGCTTTTCCAAAATAATCGGAGCTCGTCAAATCCCACAGGTACCGGTATTGCCAGTCGAGATGCAGGTTGCCCATGACGTCCAGGTCGCCCGTGAAGGTTCCCGCAAAAGCCTTGGGGGTCTCGATACTCTCGCCCGGCTTCAGGTCCCTGCTGTAGTCCGCCACTTGGAGCGAGAGATTGATTGGGCTACCGTCGTAGTTACCCGCCTTCAGGGTCCAATGGCCCAGGTAGTCCCACCCCACCGCGATCCCATGCTTGTCCTGCGGATCGTGCAGCACCAGCAGCGGCAGGTGGGCGCTGTACATCAAACCGCGCGGGCCTGCATCGGAAGGGTCGTACGAGTCAAAGGTCCGCGCATAAGTGGTGGTCACCTTCTCTCTTCTGAGCAACTGCGAGCCGTTGAACGCCCCCCCTCCTGTCATGTAATAAAGATCAAGCTTCTCCGCATCGGCAGAAAGAACGCGGGACTCGAGAAACCCAGGGTCGCTGAGACGCACCGGCTTTGTGGAATCGTTCGAGATGCTAAGCCACTCGCGCATGATCGAGCTTCCGGGGTAGACGACATAATGCTTGGTAACTACCAAGGGGCCATGCCGCAGTTTCAAGTCCAGTTGCAGTTCACCCTGCGACAACCGGTGAGAGTCCTCTCCCGCCAGCACCCAACCACCGCTACCGCCCGTGATCTCTTGCCCGTCTGCGCTCAGACGGACCTCGTTCGATACCGCACCGGCCTGGATGTACTCGCGGCCCGAGACCTTGTTCTTGAATGAAGTCAGCGTCAGCCGGCCATTCTCGAGCCTGACAACCTTTTCCGCGGCCGATGTGCCGATGACCCAGCGGCCCTCCTCATGCCGGATGTAGCCATCGCGGCTTTCAAGTGCCTCGGAGGCCGATAAGCGGCCCGGAATACCTGAAATAACTCCCCCGGCGCCAAGGATTGTTGTCCCCAAAAAGCTGCGTCGATCCATAAGTTCTCCTGGGCGTCTTTAGTTGGTGAAATTTGAATCGTTCACTTGCTCTGCACGAGATAGATCAAGTCGCTGCTGTATTTGCCCGGAAGCTTTACTTTGAGCCCGCTGCTCATCAAATCGCTTCCGGCGCGTATCTCTTCCGGGACTGAGCCATCCTCCGAGCGGATGCGATATTGCGCCTCAGGCTTCAATCCCTTCAGCCGGACGCGTTGCGTGGCTTGGTCGTTATTCGGCCGGAAGATATAGAGCGTTCCTCGCTTAAGGCTGGGACTCCAATAGAACATCCCATCCCAATGGAGATCATCCGGCCGCGGGAGGATATGATGAACCTCTACATCTTTGAGCATCGGCCGAATCCAGGACTTGTAGATTTCAGCCGCGCGCTGCGCGCTGGCGATTTCCTCCGGCGACCAGTTGGCGGTGTGGGTCGGATCGATTTGCCAGGCGCTCATCATCGCGCAGCGCCAAAAGAAAGGACGCGGCTGGTCAGCATCTTTGTTGTAGTAGTTTTCATACGTGTACGCCATCAAGACCGCGGGCGGAAAGGCGAAGGTCGAATCGTAAATACTCTGCCGGTCAGGAAGAGCAGACAGCGTATCGGTGGTTACAATGTAGTGTACGTGCTTGATATACCCGAAGTCCTTAATGTGTCCACCGCCGGAGCAACCCTCAAGGACGAGGTTCGGATATCGTTGCTTCAAGGCTTCCATGACGTGGTAGTAGCCTAAAGTTGACCAGTAGCTGACGTCGACTCCGTAGCGGTGACGATGGTTGGTCTGGGCGCAGTGGGTTACGATGGGAGTGTAATCGTGCTTCAGGTAGTCGAGACGATAGTCACCCACAATTCTTTCCGTTTCCTGCTCGGCCCAGTCTCTGGCCGGGTCAAACCCCAGATCGATTATGGTGCCCCAATTGATGTCACTCGGTTTCCAATCCGGCGCCATCTTTTCTGTAGCCCAGTCGGGGTGCCGGAAAATGTTTAGAGCTCCTGGATATTGGGAGTCTCCACCCTGCGTCCAGGCAACCCAGAGACCCAGTTTCATACCGTTCTGGTGTGTGTACTCCTCGATCGGCTCCTCACCGCGAGGAAATCGCGTCGGGTCCCAGCGCCAGTTCCCACTCTGTACAAACCACATCGCGTCGGGTACGAAGGTTTCAAAACCCAGCAGCTTGCAAAATGCGGCGCTGCTTATGACATCCGCCTCCCGCGCCTTATTGCCCCCAACGTCAAGATAGAGATTGTAGGCTAATGTCGGGTAGGGCTGATCCGGGGGGAGGGACGGCAAGAGCTTTTCAAGAATGAATCGGTGCAGGGTGTAGCTGCCATCGTCGACATCCCCTTTGTAGCAGCCGACAAATGCCGGAGGCGCGAGAAAGATTGCGCCCGCGGTGATGTCAGTCTTGAAATCAGGCGCGAGGCCGACGCGCAGCTCGAACCGTGTCGGGTCCGTGGAAGTAGTTCTGGCACGAATGTCCCCGATACCTGAAAACTCCCAGCCCACGTAGAGTCCTTCGTCCTCTCTAATCTGGACTGCCATCCACGGGACAGGACTCGATCCGTCAGTAGGGTCGCTCACCAAAACCTGGTCAAATTCGGAGTCGACTCCAACCGTGAAAGTGCCTCCCTCATGGCTGGCATTGCCGCCCCCCCGGTTGATCCACCATGCTTGCGCAGGTTCTTTGGCTGGAACCACAAGGTTTGTAAGAACCAAGCTCTCCTGCTGGATCGTCGTTACGGTGTGGCCTGACTCGTTGGATATCGTCAGCCAGTGTTCCACAGGACCGTGTCCCGGTCTAGCCCGCCACACCGAGTCCAGACTCAGCTTGGGGCTGGAGTTGCTGTAATGAAGGTTCAACTGCTCGCCCTTAGCGTCGAGGTCGGCGCGCTCAAATTTCCACTCGAGGTCCTTCGATACGCCATCTACTTCGACAGCCTTCATCAGCGATTCTTTGATCGGAAACATCAGCCAATTGCGGCGCGTGGCGGCTGACCTCAAAGCTTCCAGCACCGGCCAGCCCCCCTTGACCGATAGAACAATCTCGGTGTCCTCCGTAGCGAGCCTCCAGGAATTGGGAGCATTCTGGCGCTCGGAGCCTGTGGCCGTAAGGGCGGCGCTGGCTAGCCCTAGCACCAGCGTAACGGCGAGCCAAGCGAGGCCACCGGAACGAAGCGCAGACCACATCATGGTCGTTGGTTTCGGCTGCTGAGATTGCATCGTCATCTCTCCTTTTGAACGTCAGGCTTGTTCGTCCGGGCCCGGACCGCAAGCCGACACACCTTGGCTACGCATGGAGTACTGGGGCAGGTTCGCCCGACTCTGCTGCTGTACGCCCGTTGAAGGGCGGGCGACGAGCTTACATCAAGACTTGAAAACAAAAGGCTTCACGTAGTCGAGTTGTTCATAACGCACATCAGGGGCTCGATAGCGTAAGCTGGCGCGGAATTGCCGGGGATCGGCAGCATTGTCCGGAAACATGTCGTAGTGACAAGGAATGGCCACCTTGGGCTTAATCGTCGCCGCCAGCTCAGCCGCTTCCCAATGACTCATATTGTTGAAGCCGCCATTGATGCAAGCGATCATGAGGTCGGGTTCCAGCTTGCGGACGTGCGCCAGCAGATCGCTGTAGTCGGTATCCCCCGAAATGTAAATGCGCGGACCGTTTTCCACGGCCAGCACAAATCCCATGTGATTCAGGTCAGAATCGTCGGTGGGCATGGCAAAGGTGCCGTGAATGACGACATCAGAGACCTGCCTCTTTGCCCCAGGGTAGACCTGTTGGATTTTTGCTTCTTCCACACCACAGCGGACGAAACTTTCGCAGGCCAGCCCGGGACCTACAAACGTCTGCACAGTCTGCTTCTGCAACCGTCCGATCGTCTCTGGATCGGCGTGATCGTAATGGGAATGGGTACAGAGGAAATGGTCAACCTCCAGTTCCTCGGGCTCGATAAACACCGGTACTTGGCGATCCATATTCAGGCCCAAAGACTCTCCGATCTTTCGGCACGAGTTGGTTAAATAAGCGTCGACGGAGAGCACGGTGCCTTCCGGCGTCTTGAGCAGGTACCCCATCTGCCCCAGCCACCACAGAGCAACCGAGCCCTTATCCACCTTGAATTGGCGAACCGATTCCATACATTCACGTGACATGGCTACCTCGCTTTTCTGATTTAAGGGCGCATCTTCCGCCCCCTTGCCCGAGAAAAAGTGTTTTCTGCCGCCTTACTGCTGGCCAGTGACTTGGAAGGCGTCCAGATACACGCTATGACCTTGCGACAACATGCCCTTTTCAGGGCGAACCACAATTCGGATCGAGTGGTCCCCTGCTGAGATCCAGGTCCTTTCGTAAACCGGGGCCTGCCAGCCGCCTTGAAGGTCGAGCCGGAAGGTGTGAAAGTCCGGCTCATAGGTATCGACGGTTGTGTCCAGGGTTCCGTCAATAAAAACGTCGGCCATTCCACAAGCTGGGCAAAGTTTCCCTACCCAGATGATCCCGTCGCCATGGAATTTGTATTCGGCGCTGTCTCCCGGCTCGCTAGTCCAACTAACACTCTTCCCTTCCGCCGCCTCCCACTCATCGGCATGCTTCCAGCCTGATCCTGCATAGACCGTGCCCCGGCCGGGTGTATCTTCTACAACCGCGGTGTTGTCCCTGCCGACCTTGAATCCATCTATCACCACCCAGTTGTCGGAAGCGCGCCACTGGTGATCGCCGCGGGCAACTACCTTGATCTTGTGCTGGCTCTTAGCCGCGAAAGTTCGCGCATAGATAGCCACATTGGGAATCTCGTCCGCATCGTAGCCGTCAACCGTGCGGTCCAGCCGCCCATCGATATAGACGTCGGCCTGGCCCATGCCCTCACCAAGACTGCCGTACCAAGCGATTCGATTACCCTCGAAATCATACTCCACGGCATCGCCCGGCTGGCGGGTCCTGGACTGGGTTCCATCGTAAACCTCCCAGACGTGCTCTTCATGCTTCCAGCCATTGCCCGTGTATTTCAGGTCCTTATTTGAATCATCTACAATCAGGGCTTCATCAGCATGTGAGCCCGCTGACAGCACTTTAGCCGAAGTGTTGCCGCTGCCGTTCACCGCCCTCACCTCGTAGCGCGCGGCAAGATCGGCTGCGAGCGAGTGGTCAAAGTAGTATGTCCCCTTCGCCACTTTGTCAATTGCTACTCCGTTCCGGAAAATCTCGTAGTAGGAGATCCAGTTGTTATCCATGGCGGGGAACCAGGTAAGTTCCACGCCGATATAACCCATATTGGTGCCGATCCGCTTTGAAACCTGTTGAGGAGAGGAAGGAGGTGCTTTATCCGTGCCACTGCCGGGGTGCATGGGCAGGTTCAAATAGATCAACTCGCCCTCTTGCGGATTTTGCAAAGTGATTCCGTCGCTCATCAAGTCCGAGCCCAAGCGGTTCACCGTTGCCTTTGACTCCTGGTAGGAGACGTTGTAAGTCGTCCCTGGCAACAAGCCCTTCGGGTAGATCGTGACCGGCCCTTGCACGGGCGGGTTCCTCATCTCGCCCGAGGAACAATCTCCGTGCTCGTCGCAGAGAGGCGAAGGAGTCTCCGGACTATGCGAGGGAATGATGATTCCGCGCAGGCTGTCGCCGCTCAGCCGTTCGAGATACCATTCCGGTGAGTCTCCCGTGACGGAGGGGTGAAACACCTTTACCCAACGCCCGACGACGCCTTCTTTGGCCAGGTAATGGTAAACGTCGAGGAGCTGACGGAGCGCTTCTAACTTGACAGGATCCTGCGTGTCCCCGGTCATGGCGATGCTCATCCAGAGTTCTGCGCGCCAAGCCGCTTGCTTGTAATTGTCGGGATTCCAGTTGTCCGGCTGGCTCTCCAGCTTGTCGGGTGGAAACAGGTAGGAAGCATAATAATCGCGGTATCGGCCTACGCACCCGTCAGTCATCTGCCACACGACGGCCATGCGCAGGGCTTCGTATCCGAGATCATTGCCGCCCCCGTTGCAGCCGTGGAAGGCGCTGCCTGGGTTCCGATCCAAGAAGTTCTTCATCAGTTTGCGGAAATTCTGATCCTGGGCCAGCAAAGGTGTTGCGTCGCCATTCACTTCATGCAGGGGAGCGTCATCCTTACGCCACTCGTAATCTCCCCACTTCCGCACTTGGTCTTCAAGGAGCTTGAGTTCCCACTCGATCACACTTGGCTTCGATTGGTCCAAAACATACTGGCCCGCAAATAGCCCCCCCTTATAGATCAGCCAGTCGGGATGTTGGGTTGCGACTGAAGAGCCCTGCTCGGCATCGTACACAATGGTATAAATGGTCTGTGGAATACCGTACTTCGCAAGGTATCGCCCCGCTTCCGCGAAATCCGGCCCATGCCAGTCGCCGGCAATGTCCCACCAGCCGTAGTCTCGCCAGTAAACGTCGCCGCCCACCCTGCGCATCAAGTCTGCCACGCGAAAGATTTTTCGAAACGTGGAGGCCGGATCCACATCCGCCCCAGGATGTTTTGGATCAAAGTCCGAAGCGCCGTTCCACCAGTAACCGAGCATCCGCGTGGCGGGGAAATACGCATCACGCGTGTAGTCCCACTTGTAACGGTACTGGTAGTCTTTCAGTTGATTGCCCATTTCATCGAGATCGCCATCGAACACCCCCGTGAAAGCCTTGGGAGTGTCCACCGAAACCCCTGAGGCGATGGATTTCTTGTACCCGGCGACCTGGAGGCCGACGTTCAGCGGTTCGCCATTGTAGTTCCCCACATAAGAAGCCCAGCGTCCGAGGTAATCCCAACCCACAAAAACCCCGTCTTTGGTTTTCCGATTGAAAAAGACATAGATTGGCGCGTAGATGGAGTTTCCCATGCCTCCACTCTTCGGGCAGGCCGGGCCGCGCAGGCACTCAGGAGCATCCGTGGATGCGAAATGGCGGGCGTAGGCCGGTGTCAGAGCAGAGGTCTTCAGGATCCAACTCCCCCAGAAACACATCCCTCCCGTCATGTAAGAAAAGTCGAGCAGCGAAACCTCTTTCTGCATGACGTGCATCTGGAGAAAGAAGGGATCTTCAAGGGCGAGCTCGTGCCCTGAAATGTTCTTGAGGGCAAGCCATTCTTGAATAATGCTCTCGTTAGGATAGAGGAGGTAGTTCATGGACACCTGAACAGTGTCGTCCCGCACGGCGAGGGTGAACAGGAGTTCGCCTTGCGAAAGAACCTCCGTCCGAACCTTGTCCAACACCCATTGTCTGGATTGTCCCGTTACGGCATCCCCGTTGAGGACGAAACGAAATACTTCAGAAGCACCTTGAATATAATCGCGACGGGCGGCTTGATTCTTGAAGCTAGTCAAGAAAAGATGGCCATCCTTGAGGACAATTTCCTTTTCCACCATACGGGTTCCGAAGAGCCACCGCGCGCCTGCCTGCCGGACAAAGGCATCGCCCGACTGGTTGATAAGCCCCATCCCATTCCGCTCCGCGCCGAATGCCAATGGCAGCGCAAGACAAAGCAGAACGCTACAAGCACGGAATAGCAGGATCGACCGCCAGGACATGCCTTCCATGATGAATCTCCTGAAGTGAACCAACCAACCTTTAGAGAACAATGGCTTGGATAGCGCGCAGATCGCAAAAGGCAAGGTCCGTCTACCACACAGCCTCTTGCTTTCTTATTCGGGCGAGGCGCGTCGAGCGACACCCGGATCGAAGTAGAGGCTAAGCACTACCCCGCGCACCGGTCAGGACGATGATGGCCACAACCAGAACACAAACGGCAGATCCCATAAGCACACGCGCCCGCCTATTGGCTTTCTTCCATTCGCCGGTCACGACTCCCCAAAGGGCGCTGCCCAGGACGATTGTGACCATAAATAGCGGCCAACCCAATATTGCGCCGAGACTACCGATTCGTAGCGTCGCCCAACCGTACAGGACTACGCTGCCGAACCAGAGCACTCCCATAAGCAGGGGGAAAAACAGATACGGGATCGTGTTCCAACAAAGAAAATTCCTAAGAGTTCCATTCTTTCTTAGCAAATATGCGCAATACAGAATTCCAGGAATAGCACCCACAAGAAGGACGGGAACCCATGCTGCATTGGTGGCCATGCGGGCACTCGATCCGTGCTGCCGTGCTGCCTCAATCAAAGGGGCTCCGGCCGCAAGTCCAAAATTCAGCATTGACCCGCTGATGCCCGCGAGGACTGCGAAAACAAAGCCCCGAAGGAAGCCAGACGTGCTCGGACCCGCCTCTGCGGCCTCATCTTTTTCGCGCTGTTTTCCTGCCAACCCACACAGGGCGACCCCCAAGACCGTAAGGGCGATTCCGAGAGAGAGCACCAAGCCCGCCCGCATTGATACCCCTTCCAATCCCTTGATGAACAGCGGCAGAATAGCTCCTACGCTGGCTGAGGTACCCATGACTGTGGCAAACATAGCCGCAACGCCAATGAGGTCGACCGCGACTCCAGACAGCAGCATGCCGATGCCCCATATAGCGCCCGAGAACACCATGATGAGGAGCAAGCGAAGCTTGATTTGGCCGTAAATTGACCAAAAACCTGGAATAGTTGACATTCCCAGAATCGTCGGCAGAATGCAGATTCCGAGAATAGTGAACGCCAACCACATGTTTTCCCATTTCCATCTCAGCTTCAGCTTCAATGGAAGTGTGTAGGCGCTGTTAATGAGCCCTGCCACCACCAAGTAGCCCAAAGCTGCCATCATCTCTGCGTTCATCCTGATCCCCGCTAAGATAAGGTTGTGGTGGCTACAACCGCCGCCGAAAGTGCTCGCAGTCTCCCGAGGCGCCCCAAACCTGCTTGGTACGAAACACGGTGTCGGCAGGTTCGATGAAAGGGTCGCATGAAACTATACTCTCAATCCATGCGACAATCGGTGTCGCCCGGCACAATCGGATCCTGCGCTGCGGACACACCATAGCTCCGGCAAAACGGGATGTCAAGTCGTTTTCGACACTGTTGTTGACAACGGTGTTGACTGGCCACAGCAAGAGTTGTATCATACCCTGCCTATTGCAGGCAACCTGAGGGGGTGCTTTTATCCGGGAAAGCGACCGCCTGCATCAACGAAAAAGGCTTCAGTGCTGACCCCCGGAGTTTTCGTGAACTCTGCTGGAGACCGTATTGAGGAGGGAGCAGGATGGACTCGGTACAGGGCAATTTCGGCAAGCTCTTCGACTTGCGTGGGCGAGTGGCTTTGATCACTGGCGCAGGGGCGGGATTGGGTGAAGTGATCGCGGACGGATTCGCCGAATACGGGTGTGATATTGCCGCCACTGACTTGAATCTCGCGACGGCCGAGCAAACCGCGGAGAAGGTGGCAGGACGCGGGAGGCGCTCCGTGGCGATTCGTGCCGACGTCGGCTCAGCCGAGGAGATTGAGGCAATGGTCGCTACCACGGTCCGCGAACTCGGAACCGTTGATATTTTGGTTAACTCTGCTGGTGTGTCTCAGCACCAGGCGGCGGTGGACTTGCCTGTGGAAACCTGGGATCAGGTCGTCGATATCAATCTGCGTGGCACTTTCCTGTGCTGCCGGACGGTCGCACGGGTCATGCTGCCGAAGCACAAAGGGGTGATGATTAACTTTTCCTCGATCGCGGGCATCGTCGGCACGGGTCGAGGGAATAACGTCTATGCTGCCAGCAAAGGAGGTATCAATGGCCTGACCAAACAACTTGCCGTAGAATGGGCGAGCTATGGTATTCGGGTCAACGCCATTGCTCCCTGTCAGTTTCGAACCTCGGGACTCCTTGAAGTCATGGCCGACAAGCAGTTCGACCCTGAAAAGCTGATGCAAACCTGGATTTCGAATATCCCTCTCGGGCGAGTAGGTGAACCGGAGGAAATCGTGGGACCCGCCCTGTTCTTGGCTTGCGACGCATCCTCGATGGTCACCGGGGTGATTCTGCCAGTGGACGGAGGCTATCTAGCACGGTAGATCTCAGAGCAAATATAGAATGGTCTTTGGGTGACATATGGAACCGGGCAAGGATTCCGAATCTGTAGTTGAATTGAAGCGACCGGTCCAGATCGGTATTGTGGTTCGGGACCTCGAGCGGGCAACTCAGTCGTTGACTTCCCTGTTTGGGATCGGCCCTTTCCGTTATGTCGAATGGCCGAATCGCGTGGATTCCAAGTACATATATCGCGGCAAAGAGGAGCACATTAAGATTCGGCAGGCATTTGTGCAGATCGGCCCGCTGGAATTGGAGCTCATCCAGCCGATGGAAGGGGACCGTAATGCCTACCGCGAGTTTCTGGAGCAGAAGGGTGGCGGGATTCACCACGTTCTGTTCGAGGTGGATGATATGGACCAGGTCCTTCGCAGCCTCTCAGAGAAGGGAGTGGGGGTTCTGCAGGCCGGAACCGGAATTCGGCCTGGCACGCGATGGGCACTCCTGGATACCCAGGAATGGGTCGGGTTCTTGCTGGAATTGCGGCAGCGCGCTCCCGGATGCGATGGCACGTCCATACCGAAAGACACTTAACGCCGCTAGGTAGCGCGACGGACGGCCGCAATGCAAGAACGGTTTCACCACAGAGGCCGCAGAGATCACGGAGAAGACGTGCAGAGGAGAAATGTGGTGGAACAAACAAGCGAGCGTAACCTTTAATGCCCGCTCGCGCGAGTGGGCATACCTTTCTCTGTGGTCTCTGTGCGCTCTGTGGTGAATGTTTTCTTCGCGGAGCGAGAGGAAGACGATTGCTGGTGCTACAAGGCGAAATGATGGCCTAGCGTCGGAGGGTCTTATGGAGAAAGCGGTTGCCGAAGGGATGGATGTGAATCTGCTTCTGGATTTGTACCGCAAGATGCTCGAGCTGCGGGAATTCGAGCTCAAGGTGCAGGAGCTATACCGACGGGGGCTGCTGCCGGGTTTCGTGCACCTCTATATCGGGGAGGAGGCGGTGGCGGCAGGTGTCTGTTCCAACCTCGAGCCGAACGACATGATTTACAGCACCCACCGCGGCCACGGTCATGCCTTGGCGAAAGGCGTGCCCGCCCGCAAGGTGCTGGCCGAGCTCTGGGGAAAAACGACCGGGGCTTGCGGGGGGCGTGGTGGAAGCATGCATATGTATGCTCCCGAATACGGTTTCATGGGGACGAACGGGATTGTGGGGGCGGGAATTCCCCTGGCCACGGGCGCGGCGCTGAGCGCCAAACTGCGCCAGAGCGGCCAAGTGGTGATTGCTTTTTTCGGGGATGGGGCGGTCAACAGCGGATCGTTTCACGAAGGGGTCAATTTTGGGGCGGTGTGGAACCTACCCGTGGTCTACGTTTGTGAGAACAACCTGTACGCGACCGAGATGGCCTTCCATCGCGCCACCAAGAATACGAGCGTTCAGAGTCGGGCCGCCACCTACAGAATACCTGGGGTGGAGGTGGACGGCAACGACGTGGCGGCGGTCCACAAGGTGGCGAGGGAGGCCATCCAGCGGGCGCGCTCGGAGGGTGGGCCCACATTGATTGAAGCCAAGACCTACCGCTTTCTGGGGCATCACGAAGGGGATCCGGGAACTGATTATCGCACCCGCGAAGAGGTGGAGGAGTGGAAGCGCCGCTGTCCCATCAAAACTCTGCGCCAGAGACTCCTGGAGGGTGGGATGGCGCCTCTGGAGGCCCTCCAGCGGATCGAGGCCGAGGTTCAACAGTGGCTGGAGGACGCCGTGCAATTCGCCCAGCAGAGTCCGGAACCGTCCCCGGCAACGGTAGCGGAGCACGTGTTTTGCTGAGTGGATGAGGATGGGTCAGATGACGTCGAGATGAGCAAGTGACCCCTCACCCGTCCCCGTCGGCTGACGGGCTGGTGAAAGCGCCGGTAGCGGGGTACCCTCTCCCCAGGGGAGAGGGCAAAGACCTACATCCTTTCCATCGTCCGCAGGCAAGGAGGAGGCCGTGAGCGAAGAATGGCGTGAGATTAGCTATGTGGACGCTGGAGTGGAGGCGCTGCGCGAGGAGATGCAACGAGACCCTACCATTGTTTACATCGGTCAAGGTATCGGCCCGCGCGGCGGTAATTTCCGTCAAACCCGAGGCCTTTGGAAAGAGTTCGGTGAGGATCGGCTGCGTGACACCGGTATCTGCGAGCTGGGGGCGACGGGAGTGGCCATCGGGGCGGCTATGGCCGGCAGTCGCGCCATCGTGGACGAAGTCTTCCTGGATTTCTCGCTCGAGGCCATGACGCAGATCATCCAGCAGGCTGCCAACATCTGCTACTCATCGAATGGAAAAATCAAAGCTCCGGTCCTGGTGCGCAGCGCCATGGGAGCGGTGCGCAACGCCGGCCCTCATCACTCCCACACGTTTTATAGCTGGTTTGCGAGTATCCCCGGCCTCAAGGTTGTGGTTCCCGCCACGCCTTATGACGTCAAAGGACTGCTGAAGAGTTCCCTGCGCGAGAACGGTCCTGTAATCTTCATCGAACACAAGGCGCTCTACAACACGAAGGGTTCGATTCCCGAGTGCGAATACCTGGTGCCGCTGGGCGAAGCGCGCATCCAACGCGAGGGCAAGGACATCACCCTGGTGGCTATTTCGAAAATGGTTAACATCGCGGTCGAGGCGGCGGCGGCGCTGGAGAAGGAGGGTATCTCGGCGGAGGTGGCCGATCCGCGCAGCATCGTTCCTCTGGACCGAAAGCGCATCGCCGACTCTATCCGCAAAACCGGCCGTCTGGCGGTGATCGATGAGGCTGCGGCGATGTGCGGCTTCTCGGGCGAGATACTGGCGTTAGCCTGCGAAGAGTGTTTTGACGCCCTGGATGCCCCGCCCTTAAGGATCTGTTCGCTGCCGGTCCCCAATCCATTCAGCCCGAATCTGGAAAGGGAGATGATTCCCGGCGTGGCCCGTGTCGTCTCGGAAGTTCGTGAACTGATGAACAGTTGAAGATAGGAAAGGACCGTTTCGTATGACTTACAACCTGGTCATGCCCCAACTCGGCCTCACCATGGAGGAGGGCTCAGTCGTATCTTGGCGGAAGCAGCCAGGCGATTGGGTGGAGAAAGGCGAGGTTCTGTTTATTGTCGAAACTGACAAGGCGGAAATGGAGGTCGAGTCGACGGATTCCGGGTACTTGAGCTCGACCCAGGTCGAGCTCAGGAAGAAGGTGCGGGTCGGTACGGTTATTGCCATCTTGGCTGATGCGCCAGGCGAACTCGCTTGCCAGGAAGGGGCCGCCTTAGCCGAGGCCGTTACCGCTGCCCCGGTCCAGGAGAGGAGCGCGGCGGAATCGAAATCGACGGCCCAAGGGGTGACGGATTGGCGAACTGAGGGCGCGGCCGCGTCGCTCCCAGAGAGCGTGCCTGGCCGCGAATTCGCTGCCAGCCCGCGCGCCCGGCGATTGGCGGAGGAACTGGGTATCGACCTAAGCGCCGTGCGACCTGGGCGAGGCCGGCGGATAGTGGAAGAGGACGTGCGGCGCTTCCAGGCCAACAGGGAAGAAACTCCGGCGCGGGCTCCGGCCGCAGAGGCTCCCCCCACCCCCAGTCGTGCCGCTTCGCCGTACAAACACCCGAGGGATTAAAGGTGCCTGTGATTCGAAAAACGGATCAATTGAGTCTTTTCGATCTGGCGCGGCAGCGTGACGCGCTGAGGGAGAAAGCCAAAGCCGGGAAGCTTAGTCTGCAAGAAATGGAAGGGGGCAGTGCCACCCTGACCAACCTGGGAAATTTCGGCATCGACTGGTTCCAAGCCATTCTGAATCCTCTCCAGAGCGCCATTCTGGCCACGGGCCGAATTTCGAAAAGGGCGATGGTGGTGAACAACGCTCTCGAAGTGTGTCCCACTCTCGTATTATCGCTCTCGGTAGATCACCGGGTCCTGGACGGCGTGGCGGGGGCAAGTTTCCTGGGCCGGATCAGGGAGCTGATTGAGAGTCCCCCCTTAATTCTTTTGTGATTCAAAGCCGGCGCACGCGGCGCTTTCTCATGTGTCGCCATGGAACATCTAGCCCCCTGGGCGCCATATTCTTTTGTAGTATGCTCTGACGTCGGAGCCTCTTGTCCCGTTGTCAGATGTGGCGGAAGGGGGGAGGAAAGTAAATCTGGCAAGTAATCAACTTCTCGGATCAGCTAACGAGCTGGCCGGCCAAGGTTGGCCCGAACCAGGAACTCCCTTCCCTAGGCTGAACCACAGGTACGTCCGGGACGGAGAAATGTCGATACAATCTCTCGAAATAACGTTCCACCTCACGTTCGACCCGACCCAAGGGCGTCTTAAGAATCATCTCGACGTACTCCTTGTGGTTTTCGAATCGCTCGGCCATCGGGAAGCGATAGGAGTAGCTTCTGGCGATCATGAATATGAAGGGGTTCATTACCGAATTAAGGGTCCGAAAGAGCTGTGGCTCACCCGACAATTTCCAGATGGTGTGGTGCAACTCCATGTCGGCGTAAAAGAACTGTTCGTCGTCATTGGCGGCCGCCGCTTTCTGCATTTTCTGAAGAACCTTGTCCAGAACAGTTTGTGTTTCGGGCCTCATGGCCTCTCGCATGTAACGCACACACAGGCCCTCGAGCTTGCCGCGCATGCTGAAAACTACCCTGGCCTCTTCCAGGGAAATGTCTCGGACAAACGTTCCGCGTCTCGAGGTGGTTACAATCAATCCGTCGCGCTCGAGACGAAGAAGCGCTTCCCGGACTGTGCCTCGGCTGACACCGAATCGCCGCGCAAGGTCATCCTCGATGATTCTCTCTCGCGGCCGTAGCTGGCCCTTGTATATGGCTTGCTTGATGTGGTTCTCTACCTTTTGGCTGACGGGAATCTTGACCACTCCCTTCGCCACTTTAGAGGTCTTCAATGTCATTTCCATCCTGAGAGATTTACGCGATTTGCGCGGGTTTGGTAGCAATGCGTCCCGAGTGGCCGCCCAGCCGGCAACGAATTCAATAGGCAGGCCAGTCTCTCATTTTGATCGGGGAATGTCAAGCGACTGTCGGCAACAAAGTCAACGAACGGTGCACACGTGAATTATCAAATTCATTATAGCTCTGGCATCATTACAAGATGTCGTTTTATGGAAGTGAAGCAGCGGCCCCTGACTCTTTCAACCCGAAGTCGTAAGTTGAAGTCGTCTGTCATCCTGAGGCCGCCGGCTTTTTGGCGGGCGAAGGATCTCTGCAGTTGTTTTTGCGCTCGGCAGCATCCGACAAACTGCAGAGATGCCTCGCTTCGTTCAGCATGACACCATTCGCGCCACAACAGGAGGTTAATACCTATGAATCATGAACCACGCTTAACAGGAAAAAGGACGCTCGTGACCGGCACCGGGACCGGTATCGGACGTGAGATTGCCCTGGAATTCGCCCGCCAAGGCGCCGACGTCGTGCTGCATTACGCTATAGACCCGGGTGCGGTGACGGCGGCTGAGGAAATAAGGTCCATGGGAAGGCGCGCCATTGCTTATCAAGCGAATTTCGACCGCATTGACGAGGTACTCGCCTTGGCGGACAAGGCTATCGAATTCCTGGGCGGCATCGACTGCTTGGTGAACAATGCGGGTATAACTCTCAATCGACCGTTTCTCAAAGTCACACTCGAACAGTTTGATCGGCTACTTCACGTCAACTTCCGTGGCCAGTTTTTTCTGACCCAACGGATGGTTGAAGCGATGCTGAAAGGGGGCGGGGGGGCGATTTGCAATCTCACTTCCATACACGGGTTGCAAGGAGCTCCTGAACATTCTCTGTACGCCGCAACCAAAGGCGCAATTGTGGCTTACACACGCGCCCTGGCGGTGGAACTGGCATACAAGGGGATCCGCGTGAATGCCATCGCGCCAGGCTGGGTGACCGTCGAAAACTATTACAAAGCGGTCCCTGGATTCAGCGAGGAGCAGGCGGAGGAGACCGCTCGCAAAATGATTCCCGCAGCTCGCACCGGAAGGCCGGTCGAAATCGCGAAATTGGCCGCCTTTCTTTGTTCCGAGGATGCCGATTACATTGTGGGCCAGACCATTGTTGCGGACGGAGGCACCACCGTCCTGATGTCACTTATTTCCGATTTCCGCACGGAGTCGGCAAACCGCTTCGGGATGGGCTATGTGCCCGGACTCTGAAGATTCAGTTTTGCGGTGGCTTAACATGCTTAACAATCTAATCGATGTCCTCAAACGTGTGGGCAAGCCCACCGAACTCTATAAGAGCCCGGATGGCAGCAACGTACTTGTGCTGCCCTACGGTGGCCGCGTGCTGGGGCTGTTTGCACCTCACCGCGAGGAGAACTTTTTCTGGACTCATCCCGCCCTCGCCTCCGTGGAATCCGCGCGGGCCTTCTATGAAAGCGGAGTATGGCACAACTCAGGCGGGGATCGCACATGGCTTTCACCTGAGGCTGATTTGTTTTTCCCGGACTTCCCGGATCTGACCAGGTACTGGCAACAGAGAGAGCTGGATCCTGGGAACTACCAAGTGGTCCACGAGGCCGACAAGTTTGTGCTGGTTAACCGGCTGACGGTTTTGCTGTCCAGGTCAAAGCTAACCGCGGAATTGGAGATTAGCAAGTCACTGAGCCCGGCATTGAATCCTCTTCGCTATGAGACATTCCTGAAAGACATGGCCGGAGTTGAATATGCTGGGTACACGCTGCACACCTCTCTGAAGTTCAGAGGGGCCAAGAACGAGGATTCGACGCAAGTAGGACTCTGGGACCTGCTCCAGATGCCGCATGGCGGGGACCTTCTCGTGCCCACTTACAGCCGCACGCAGCCCAAGATTTTGATGGGCGTGGTGGGGCCGGAGGATCTCATTGTGGGCGAGCACTTGGTTCAATACAAAATGCGTGCTGCGGGGGAGCACAAGATTGGGATCCGGGCGTTTGCCACGACTGGGCGTGTCGGCTATCTCTATTCGAAAGGGAAGGAGTCTGTTCTTGTCGTGCGAAACTTCCTGGTAAATCCGTCAGGAGAATACGTGGACGTGCCTTGGCGAGAGACCACGGACTTCGGATACTGCGTCCAAGCGTGTAACGTCGACAGTGCCCTTGGAAGCTTCAGTGAACTGGAGTATCACGTCCCCGCCATTGGCAAGGGAACAGGTCGCAACCGTTCAGACGACGTTTCACAAGTATGGGCCTTCCGAGGAATACCCGCTCGGATTCAGGGCGTAGCGCGTGCTCTCCTGTCCCCTCGAGTTTAGGAGAGACACCCCGCAGCTTCAATTCCTCTCGTATTTGCGGAATTCGCTTTGGACCTTCCTTGCCTCCTCGAGGCTGCGCACAGTGACTTGAATCGAGAGTCCCTTGGCGGGGAACTCTTGCAAGATGCGTTCCAGCCAGGTCGCGAAATCGTCCGCGTAGAGGCGCCACATGACCAGCGGTTTGTGCTCCTGAATCTTCTTCCAACCTGCGAATGTTCCCGGCACATCACACAATGCCGCCTCCAAATTCAACTCCAGCGCGCCTATTCCCGGGACGTGAATCAAGTGGTCGATTGCCCAGAGGGCCGTACCATGGAGGTGGAACGCAACACAAGGGAAGAGTGCGGATAGCTGATTGTCGAGGGGTAAGACGAACTCACGATAGAGTTTCGGTGAGAGCAGGGCCATGGCGTCCTCTTGAAGCCACAACAGCCTCTTCGGGGCCCAGGCGCGGAGCGCCGCTTCCAGGGCGATGTACCCCTCAGACGAAGGCGGAATCAAGTCCAATTGGGCCTGCGCTATCTCGCGCCATATTAGTGCGCACTGGTCCAGCGCAGGCCGAACGTATTCCGGTGTATCCAGGAAGTCCAGGGCGAACTGCGAGGCGCCCCGCATAGCAGCGAGGATATCTGCTGGGCCTCGCATGAGGCTTGGTGAAATTTGGTATCGCCCTTTGGAATGCTGAACCAGCGTCTGCATCAACTCCAAAAGCTTTTCTGCCCACGGATTCTCCAGCACGCGGTCGTTCCACTCCCAGGTCCGTAAATCAGTCAGGCAAGGCGCCGCCCAGAAACTCGTGGGGGAGGCCATGATAGGGCAACCGGCAATCGCTTCCAGCCAGGGAATGCTCGGAAAAGGCGAGCACGTAAAGGGAAAATCGCCGAAACCTTGCTGTGCCTCCCAGCGTTCATCGAAATCTTTGAGAAGTTCGTGGACGAGAATATTCTCCGGTTTTACGAGACCTGAAGGTATCTTTGCCATGAGCCTGGGATAGGCCTCGTTGGCAAAAAAGCCAATGCTAACGCCCCAGGAGGGCCGGTCCATTGCCTGGTGGTTCCAGAAAGCCTGATGCCTCCCAAGTGTCTCCTCGGACATCGTATTGCACGCGGGCGCGGTCGGAATGATGTATTTACCTCATTTGTAGCCGGGGTCTTATCTCCCGGGTCTTACTGGAGCTTCAAAATGCAACCCGACACTTATATATCCCTACGCCGTGCTTATCGTAGCGGCCGTCATCAGGTTGTCTTCGTCCGATAGTGATCCAGCAGGCCGTGTTTGCAGCCGCGAGCGGGCTCGGGCTGAGGGTGGAGACCCTCGAAGGACGCCCCGGCCCTTGCGAAAACCGCTTTGGCCTGCACTTACGGCTGCTTGAAGGTTCGCACGTAACTAATTACGGCGTCCACCGACCCAGGATCGAGAAGGTGCTGAAGCGTGGCTTGCCCCATCCGGACAGGATCCATCTGACGTCTGCCATGGCTGATAATGTCCTTCAACTCCGCGTTCGTTTTTCCCTGTATATACGCGGAATCAAGCCTGGGAACCGGAGTGTGGAAGAACGCATCAGCCGCCGGATTGCCTTTGCCGTTCGGCCCGTGACACCGGGCACAGGTGCGTTCAAAAATCTCCTTCCCCGACAGCTTGGGCACCGCGCCGGAGACCACAGCGATCACCATTTCACTGGTGTGTTTTTCTAGAGTATTATTCACCAGCACCCCTCCTTCGCCGGGTATCCATACCTCTGAGAGCACATGGCGGCCTTCGAAGACGTCGAAGACCAAACCTGTGTCCTTAAAGAGGGAGGCCCCGGCGAGCTGGGCGATGATCTGCAGGTTCGTCTCGCCCTTGGCGCCGCTGATCACAAGGGACCGCTCGCTGACGTGAAACTTGAATTGATATGTCCCTGCCGGAAGCGACGTGCCACCAGCCTCGAAGCTGAACGGAACATTCGCGCTTAGGGCCTTCCCAGTCTGCCCGTGAGCAGACGTAACCGCCAACAGGATCAGGACGCTGACGATGGTGAGATTTCTAGCCGTCATCTTTAGAGTCTTCATGGCAGTTTCTCCTTGTTTAGATTTGGGGATGTCGAAGTCGAAGCCTGCGCGCTCGCGGCAACTGTTGCCGTTGCCAGCGCCGCGGCGGCTGAGATGGCGGGACCACCTGTGAGGATGGCGCGGCCTCTTGTCTGATCGGTCATCAAGATTCTCCTTTTCCGCGTCGTTCTTGCTGTTGGTCCCCAATGACTGCTTTAGACCAGGATTTCCGTTTTCCAACCCAGAGTGCTGCCAGTATACACCCGACCGCCTCCGCTGCTGAACTCTTTTTCATCTTTTTCATCTTTTTCATCTTATCAATCCCGAGCGGCTCCGGCTGCCCCAGGAAGGGGCCAGCTCTGTCTCCTTCGTGTACGGAGAAACCCGGAACTGCCCCATTTCAAGTGGCTTCTCACACACTTCTCCGTCACCCCTCTTTCCTTCGCTCTGTTCACTTGCCCGCCGCTACCCCTACCCGGCCGGCAACGGCAGCGCGACGATTTGCCGCACCGCCACCCCAAACAGCCGCCACGTCAGATGGCTCTCCGGCAACAGCCGCCAGTGGTAGCGGGCGTGCTTGATCGGCCGCCGATTTCCGGCGGGACCTGTCGAATTACCGCGGTTTCTGCCGAACGATTGTTTGTTCTGCCGTGCTAAATCCAACGTCTTGTAAGGCGGGCCCTCTTCGGTGACCTGATATTCAAGACCTTAAAGGACTCCCGAGTGAAAGTCGTGGTAAGAATCCCCAATGGATCTGATCGCCTGCTCATCCGCGAGCAGCAGGAATATCTCAGGAAGAAGTTGTTGGCTGCAACCCCGCTGAACTGAAAGTGAAGATCGACCAATATGCGGACCTTCCGGCGGAGCCTCCTCCCATCGCCGCCGCTTGCTCCCCTGCGGAATAGCTTCGCGCGTATAGGCTGCGGCAGGGTCCGCCTGCTCGCTATCAGAGGAGAGAGTTGACCCTGGGAGGGGCTCCACCTGGGGGACGTCTCTCCTCGGCCCCTTTGCCGGGGTGTGTCCCTGAAGGGGCAGGGCAATACCTACCGCGATCCCCACGCATAAGACTGCGCGTCGGAGGTCGGTTGGCGCCAGCATCGCATTCAATGTGCGCCTGTCCGAACGGACCCTGATTGCCCGATTTCGCCAAGCCTTTCCCCAAGGATCGCTGGATCTCAAAGTTAAGCCTTGGGAGATCGTAACTTTAAAGGTAGCTGTTTAAGAAAACCTCGAGGCAGCGCCTCTTTGAGACTTATCACGAGCGAATTAGGTCAACCGTGTGCGGTGTCCCATCTTGAGCGTAGCGCTGACCCCGCAGGTGCGGGGTCAGCACCTGCCGGTCCCGCGCCTGCGGGACTGGCGCTACGAGTCGAATTAGGCCAGCACCTGCCGCGGTTCAGGTGTGGCTGGCAAGCGAGATCACGTAGATTGCCGCCAGCAGAACGCCCATACCCACCCAGGAATATGCAAAAGATCGGCGGCTTGCCTTCGCCCATTCACCCGTTATTGCTCCCCAAAGGTTGGCGGTAATGATGATCATTGCCATATAAACCGGCCAGCCTATGATTCCACCAAGGCTGCCGAGTGCGGCCGCGCCCATGCCGTAAAAAGCGACGCTGCCAAACCACAGGGCGCCCATCAGAATGCCACCCACCCAGTAGCCGACCGTGATCCCGGGAGCAGAGAAGGTCCGCCAGGAGTGATTCTTTTGCAGAAGGTATATGGTGTATCCTCCATTGGCGATAAACATGGAAGTGAGCGCGAGGGCCCAAATGGGATTCGCCGAGACCCTTGCGCTGCCTCCCAACAACAGCGTCAGGTCCTGAAATTCCTTTCCATACAGGAAGGCGAAATTAAGCGTCGCCGAGAGAATTCCCGAAAAGATACAGATCACCAGGCCCACCGCGAAGCCTGTTCGGGGTGCATCCTGTGCGGACGGCACGGCTTCCCGTTCCCGCCGGCGACCTGCAATCGCGTAGAAAACGATCCCCAGAATCACCAGCAGTGTTCCTGCCATCAGGAAGTAGCCTGGCCGGCCCAACACTTGGTTGGGGTGCAGAATCGCCAAAGGAAGAAGTGACCCCAAGGAGGCGCTGATACCCAGGATGATCGCGAAACCGAGCGCCAGCCCCAGGCGGGCTATGCCCAGACCGAACAGCATGGACCCTGTTCCTGCGGAGAGTCCGAACAGCAGCACCAGAATGAAGGCTTGCCCGGAAGCCCGGTGATAGACTTCTGCCAAAAACGGCACGGTGGTGGCGGCGAAGAGCCAGGGGGCGACCAGCATCCCGACGACTGAAAAACCCAGCCACGTGTTCTCCCACCTCCAAGCCGGCATGCGCTTCATGGGGAGAGCGAAGCTGCCGTTCAACATACCTCCGAACAATACCAGTGCGACGCCTAATCCAACATGTTCACTCATGCACCCTCTTTTAGCCAGGTTCAATCCACATAAAGCCGGGGCACGCGTTTGCCGATCAAGCACAGGACCTCATAGGGGACTGTGTCGAGTATCCGGGCGATGTCGAGCGCGGTAATCGAGGCCTCCTGGGACCGGCCCATGAGCATGACTTCGTCTCCGATGTTGACGCCGGGGATGTCCGTCACATCCAGGAGCGAGAGGTCCATACTGATGCTGCCGACCAGCCGCGCCAGTCTGCCGCGCACGATGGCATGACCCCGATTCGAGAGCGCCCGGTTGAGGCCGTCCGCGTAGCCCACCGGAACCGTCGCAATGCGGGAGGGACGCCGGGTGTGGAAGGCCTCCCCGTAACCAAGCGGCGTCTCGCTGGGAACGTCCTTCAGGTACACGACGCGCGATTTGAAGGTAAGTGCAGGTTCGAACTCCGGGAGGTCCGGAAGGCGTTTGCCCGGCGCGGCCAGGAGCGGCATGCAGCACCCGTAGAGCAAGCCTCCGATGCGAATCATGTTTTCGGGAAACTCGCGCCCTGCGAGCAAGGCGCCGGAGTTTGAAACGTGAGTCCACGCGGGCTCAATTCCGGCTGACCTCAATTGCTCGAGTGCGGCCCTGAAACGCTCACCTTGCTCTTCCGTCTGGGTGGCAACCAGGTCCTCGGCGGAAGCGAGGTGTGTGAACAGTCCTGTTAAACGCACGCCCTCGAGCGTCCGGTAATGTTCCAGGAAGGCCGCCAGCCGGTCCGGCGGCACCCCCAAACGCCCCAGTCCGGTGTCCACTTTGAGATGGAACTCGATGGGGCGACCGTAGCGCCGAGCGCACTCGACGTAAGTGTCAAGCCGGGCAGTGGAGGAAACCGAAGGCGTGAGCTGAAACTTGACGAGGTCGGCAGGGTCGCTCATATAGAGGCCGCCCAGCAGCAGTATGGGCTGCGTGATCCCTGCGGCTCTCAATTCCAGGGCTTCTTCAACGCTCGCCACTCCGAACCAATGCGCGCCGCACCCGGCTAGACAATTCGCCACTGCGACCGCGCCGTGACCGTAGGCGTCCGCCTTGATGACGGCCATCACTCTGCGCCGGCCGGCAAGTCGCTGGACTCGCTCATAGTTTCGGCGAAGTTTTGAAAGAGAGATCTCGACCCAGGTGGGGCGCAGCAGTTTGTCAGTTGGAACATTCACGGGCTTCTCAGGGTTGTTGAGCGTGAGGCTTTCGCAAGACGGGCTCGCTGGCCACCGGCGTCCCGCGTCCGCGGGATTGCCTCATTCCGTCGCTGCTTTCTGACCACGAGCCATGTTCTTGAACTTCGCCCACGGTCTCATGAACACGACGGGGATATCGCCGGTGGGGCCATTGCGCTGCTTGCCAATTATCAATTTCATCTCGATCCCGCGCCGGTCCACCTCACCTTCCGCTTCGCTTTCTTCAGCCGCCTTGCGCTCGCGGAAAATGAAGATCACCACGTCGGCGTCCTGTTCGATCGATCCGGATTCACGCAGATCAGATAGCTGAGGTTTCTGGCCAGGTCGCTGCTCGGGGGCACGGCTCAATTGGGAAAGTGCAAGGACCGGAACCCTTAACTCCTTGGCGATGCTCTTCAAGCCGCGCGATATGTAACTGACCTCCTGCGTGCGGTTCTCAAAGCGCCCCTGACCTGAGACGAGCTGAAGGTAATCCACGATCATCAGGTCCAATCCCTTTTCCATCTTCAGGCGCCGCGCTTTGGCGCGAATCTGCATGATACTCAGGGCAGGAGTATCTTCGATCAAGAGTGGAGCGTCCCCGAGCCGGCCCAAAGCGTGGGTCAACTTTCTCCAATCTTCGCGGTTCGAAAACCCGCTGCGTAGCCTGTGGCTGTCGGTTTCGGCTTCGGAGCACAAGAGACGGATGACTAAGGACTCCTTGCTCATTTCGAGAGAGAAGAGCCCAACCGTTTTATGGTGCTTGATGGCGGCGTGGGCGGCGATGTTGAGCGCCAAGGCGGTCTTGCCCAGGGAAGGCCGTGCGGCCACTACCACCAGTTCGCCGGGTTGGAGTCCTGAGGTCATGTTATCGAGGTCTTCGAACCCGGTTTCAATGCCCGTGACGCGCTGGCCGCGGTCGAGCAGATCGTCGATCGTGCCGAAACTCGACTTTACAATGTCACGGATGTTGGTGAATCCTGATTGGACCTTCTGCTCCGCGATGTCGAAGACCTGGCTTTGAGCCAAATCGATCAGCGTGTCGGGGTCATCCGTTCCCTCCAGGCAGCGTGAAATAACGTTGTTCGACGCATTGATAAGGCGTCGCAGAATCGACTTCTCTTTGACGATGCGGGAATACTCCGAGACGGCGACGGAGGTTCCAATCGGCACACCATCCGTGAGGGCAGCGAGGTAAGCGGCCCCGCCTGCCTTCTCGATCTGCCCGTCCTTGGAGAGTTCCTCGGAGAGCGTGACCAGATCGATGGTGCGGTTCCTCTCCGAGATGGCGACCATTTTATCGAAAGTAATGCGGTGGGCTTCAGAGAAGAAATCATCCTTCCGGACTCCCTCCAGAGCCAGGTTGAGGGCCGAATTATCCAGGAGAATGGAACCGAGCAAGGCCCGCTCGGCTTCCAAATTGTGAGGTACAACTCGGTCACTGGCCGTAGTGCTTGGCATGGAATGAAAACTCGTCCAGGAATATCAGATAACAATCCGGAAGAGATTATACCAATTGGGAAAATGTCCAGTGGAGATTTTCGCCGGACGTAATACCTCAGCTCCGGGCGCCGTAGGAGAAGGCTTTGTGCCTGCCCCTTGCAGGGCGCCCACGAGGGGCGCCCCTACGTCGATTGGCGCCGAGGCGGTTACTCGGTCGGCTGCTTTGCTTCCGGGGCAGGAGGAGGCGGTGGGGCCTGGGGCTGGGCCTGGGGTTGGGCCTGGGGCTGAGCCTTTGTTTCCGCATCACCTTCCACCCTCACTTTGATGAAGGCCGTTACGTCCCGGTGTAGTTTTATCGGCACATCGTATTCACCCAGAACCTTCAGGGGGGAATCGAGAGAGATTTTCCGCTTGTCGATGTTGTAGCCTTGGGCCGCCAACTTCTCGGCAATGTCGATGGCCGTGACAGAACCAAAGAGTGTTCCTTTTTCTCCGGATTTTCGAGTCAGGGTTACGCTGACACCCTGAAGCAGCGTCGCCAAGTCCTCCGCGTCGCCCTTTTCCTTCGCCTCCAGCTTCAGAAAGCGGACGCGCTGCTGTTCCATCCGCTTACGGTTCTGAGGCGTGGCGGCGACTGCCAGATTCTTGGGCAGAAGATAGTTGCGCCCATAGCCGCCAGCCACCTTCACCACTTGCCCTCTTGATCCGAGCTTTTCAATATTCTCAAGCAGAATCACTTCCATCGTTAAACTCCTTTCGCAGGGGGGCTGGGGAGTCATAAAGGTTAAGGTCTAAAGTGTAGAGGTTCGATGCATTAGCCTTTACCCTTTAACCTTTACCAGCCCCCAGCCCCCAGCGGGGTTGCTAGCCGCCGGTAGAAAACGGCAACAACGCGATGTTCCGTGCGCGTTTAATCGCCAGACTCAAAGATCGTTGGTGGGTTGAGCATGTTCCGGTCAGGCGGCGAGGGAGTATCTTGCCCCGCTCGGAAATGAACCCTCCCACCAAGCGGGCGTCCTTGTAATCGATGACGTCAATCTTCTCCTCGCAGAACTTGCAAACCTTTCGGCGGCGGAAGAACTGCTTCTTGGGACCTGAAGGCCCACCCTCCCGTCTCGGTTGCGAGCGCTCCGACTCTCCAGAATTGGTTCGGGGTACTGCCATATTGATCTGCTCCTTCATTCTTGGGGTACTTCCGCTACCGGCTGTGGAGCGGGCGGCACGGCGGGCTTGGAGCGGCGCTTCTTAACCTCCTGCTTTGCCCGCAGAGCTTTGAACTTCTCGGCGCGCTCCAAGTCTTCGTCTATCCGAACGGTCAGATATTTGATCACCGTGTCGATAACCTTCAAGCGGCGTTCAAACTCTTTGACGGTATCACCGGAACCCTGCAACCGGAAGAGAACATAAATGCCCTCACGTTGCTTCTGGACGCGATACGCAAGCCGGCGGCGGCCTATCTTTTCCACTTTTTCGAGCTGGCCACCCGTGCCCGCAACCACGCCTTCCATTTGCGCGATCAGCTTGTCAACGTCCTCTTCGGTGACGTCGGGCCGGACGATAAAAATGATCTCATAATTACGCATGGAACCTCACGATTGTTGGGTTGAAACCCGCCGGTTAAAGCGGTTCATCGCCTTTTGCGAACCTTCTCGAAGAATAACATGCACAGCTTCACAGGCCTGGTCGAGCATTTCAGCGACGCTTTCCAGGTCGGCCTCACGGAATCGCCCGAGGACGTACGAAACCATGTCCTCGATCGGCTGCTCTGGACTGACGCCCATGCGGACGCGAACGAAATTACCGGAGTCGAGTGCGCCGATAATGGACTTTAACCCCTTGTGGCCGCCCGCGCTGCCTCGGGGCCGGATGCGCAAGCTGCCCAGAGGAAGATCCGCATCATCCACCAGCACGATCAAATCGCCCACCTCCAGCCCGTATTTCTCGATCAGCCTGGCCACGGCCATCCCGCTCAAATTCATATAGGTCTGGGGCTTGGCCAAGAGAACATCCAAACCATCTATCCGCGTCGAAGCCGTCAACGCCTGGGCTTCGTGACGCGCCAATTCCAAACCACACTGGTCGGCGAGGCGGTCCACTGCCATAAAACCCAGGTTGTGGGGTGTCAGATGGTACTCGTAGCCGGGGTTTCCTAAACCCGCTATCATTTTCATTTCGAAAACCGAAATCCGAAATCCGAAAACCGAAATTCGAAAAACGAACTTCGAAGGCATTTTCGAATTTCGATTTTCGAATATCCAGTCCCGAAACGCCTAGCTCTCCTTCTTGCCTTCCTTCTTGACTTCCTTCTTGGCTTCCGGCGCGCCCGCTTCGCCTTCTTCTTCCTCTGCCTTGCCCTTGCGGATGACCTCGGGTTCGCCTGGCGCAGCCACTACTTCTTCGGCAGCGGGCTTCACCTCTTCTTCCGCTCTCAACTCGACTACATGAGCGACCACGCGCGTGGCATCCGTCAGGATCTTGACCTTCGGATCCACCACCAGGTCTGAAACGCGAAGGTTCTTACCGATCTCGAGCCCGCTCACGTCGGCGACAAAACGCTCCGGAATATCGTCAGGAAGGCATTCCACCTCCACTTCGCGGAGCACAAACTCGAAGATTCCGCCTTGGACCTTTACGCCCACCGGCTCGCCGCTCACATGAATCGGGACCTGAAGTTTCAGTTTCGTGTCGCGGGCGATTCGGACCAAGTCAACGTGAAGAAGATCGCCGCGGATGGGCTCAGTTTGCCAGTCGCGGATCATGACTCGAGCCGGAGCCTTCCCCCGAATCTCAAGCGTGAAGATGGCATTGTGGCCGGACTCGGAGTGGAGAATCTGCAAAATCTCTTTGGGATCCACCGCCACGGGAATCGCGGGCCCTCCGCCCCCATAAACCACGGCCGGAATCCGGCCCGCACGCCGCAGGCGCCGGGCAGCATTCTTCCCGAAATCCTGACGTGCCTCGACTTCAACAGCTAGAACCTGGGTCATGACTTTCTGCTCCTCGATTGCATTACGCTTCGCTTCTCCACCAAAAGCCGCAGGGTCGAAAAACCTGTCTCAGGCCGGCGCCCCCGCTGCGGGTTTAAGCAGTTCGACGCGGTAACCGAGGTCGCGGAGTTGGCGGATCATT